>ERZ791608.686-NODE-686-length-14649-cov-3.194121_pt1 | contig 14649 bp, 10 predicted proteins | sample MGYA00510276_ERZ791608 | MGnify/ENA primary metagenome ERZ791608 (study PRJEB30046, sample SAMN00791908) | human gut metagenome | study: EMG produced TPA metagenomics assembly of the A metagenome-wide association study of gut microbiota in type 2...
TAAGATGAGGTAGATGGCGTGGTAAGGAATTTTTGCATCTTCCTTGTAAGCGTACATCATAAGGCATGTAAACTCTTCTTCATCATCGAACATTATAGTAGCATAGCCTATCATGTCGTATTTGGATTCATGCTTTTGTGATGAGCTCTTCATCTTTCGCAGTACGTCGTTGTTTGATTCGCTTCCGTCGTTGCTTGAGAGGTTCAGTGTCAACACTGTGTGCATTGTTTTTTCGTCGTAGCTGTACTGCGGTAATATGATTAGTTGGCTGTCATAGCTGCCGGTGCTGTCTGTTGATGCATTGAGAAATTTTTTGTACATTATTGATGTCTTTTTGATGTCCAGGACATCGCTTTCGTCATCGTAGGCTGTATTGTGTTCTTTACTGCTTGCACCTTTTTCAGGGCTTTGTATTGTCGTGCTTTTTGATGATGAAATGTTGTTGGCTGTTATGCCGTTTGACGCGGCCGGCAAAGGTTGAATTAGTGACAGCAGGACAGCGCAGATTGTTATTATTTTGTTCTTTATCATAAGGCTTTGTTTTGTTGCATTCTAAATCACAAATATACTTTTTTGAGTGCGAATATCATCGTATTATATAGTTAAAGAATGTCAATGTGTATAGGCTTTTATACGCATTATGTTGTTCCTTGTATGATATTCGGTCCTTATTTTTATGTGTTTTCAAAGTGTTCAGCAATTATTTTTGCCTTAGAAGGCCCTATAATCGCTGCTATTTCTTCAATGCTTGCCTCCTTTATGCGCTTCACGGTCTTCAGTTCCTTCAGCAGCAGGTCTTTTGTCTTGGGTCCGATGCCCTTAATGTCGTCCAGTTCCGAGTGCAGCGCATGCTTGCTGCGCTTGTCGCGGTGGAAGGTTATGGCAAAGCGGTGCACCTCGTCCTGCATGTGCGTTAGCAGGTGGAAAAGTTCGCTGTCGGTCTTCATTCCGACCACTACGGGCGGCCATCCGTAGAGCAGCTCGTTGGTGCGGTGGCGGTCGTCTTTGGCAAGTCCGGCTATCGGAATGTCGAGGTGAAGTTCGCCCTCTACAACCTCTCTCACAACGCTCATCTGTCCCTGTCCGCCGTCGGTTATTATGAGGTCGGGCAGGGGCTGTCCTTCGTCGCGCAGACGGGTGTAGCGGCGCCTTACGACCTCCTGCATCGAGGCATAGTCGTCGGGGCCTGTAACCGTCTTTATTATGTATTTCCGGTAGTCTTTCTTGCTCGGTTTCATCTTCTTGAACACCACGCAGGCCGCCACGGCGTCGGCTCCGCTGATGTTAGAGTTGTCGAACATCTCTATCTGATAAGGCATCTTGGGCAGCTTCAGGGCGTTCTGAATTTCCTTCATCAGGCGCACTGATTTCTGCTCAGGATTGAGCTTTTCGGCCTGTTTCAGGCGGTCGAAACGATACTGCTTGCCGTTCATCACCGACAGGTCGAGCAGCGTTTTCTTGTCGCCTCGCTGCGGCACGGTGAACGTAACGCCTTCGAGCGTCATGTCGGGGATAAAGGGCACTATTATTTCGCGCGACGTACTGCCCACTTTCTCGCGTATTTGCAGTATTCCGAGCTGCAGAATCTCGTCTTCGCTCTCGTTCAGCTTCTTCTTCATCTCGAACGTGAAGGCCTGGTTTATGCTGCCGTTCATCACGTGGATATAGTTCACATAGGCCGTTTTTTCGTCGTCTGTTACCGAGAAAACGTCTACATTATTGATCGTGTGGCTCACCACTTCGCTCTTCGAACAGAAGTTTTCGAGCAGCAGATACTTCTGTTTTATGGCTTCTGCCTCCTCAAAACGCAGCTCTTCGGCCAGTTTCTGCATCTGCGCGAAGAGCATTTTCGACAGCTCGCGCGTGTTTCCTTTCAGTATTTCGCGCGCCTGGGCGATGCTCTCCTGATACTCCTCGTAGCTCTGCTTGCCTATGCACGGCGCGCCGCAGTTCTTGATGTGATACTCCAGACAGGGCTTATATTTGCCCTGTTCGATGCCTTCGCGCGTTATCGGAAAGCGGCAGGTGCGCGGCTTATACAGCTTTTTTATCAGGTCGAGCACGGCATACATCGAAGGCAGATGGCTGTAAGGGCCGTAATAAGAGCCCCATTTCTTGTTTATTGTGCGCGTCTTGAATATGCGCGGCAGATATTCTTTAGTTACGCAGATAGAGGGGTAAGTCTTGCCGTCTTTGAGCAGAATGTTGTATTTGGGCTGATATTTCTTTATCAGACTGTTCTCGAGCAGCAGCGCGTCTTCTTCGCTGTTCACCACGGTATATGTTATGTCGTGAATCTTGCTTACAAGCACCTTGGTCTTGTATCTGTCCACTTCCTTATGAAAGTAGGACGACACGCGGTTCTTCAGGTTCTTGGCCTTGCCAACATATATTATGGTGCCGCTCTCGTCATAGTATTGATAGCTGCCCGGCTTGTCGGGCAGGTTGCTCACAATGGCCTTCAGCCGTGCCAGCCTCTTCTCGTTTTCTTCTTTAGTCATGCCGCGTAAGTGCCTTATTTAAAATGGTTTTGAAAAATTTTGTTTCACGTGAAACTTTAAACAGAGGGTGGAATAGTTATAAGGAGTTAAGGAGTTATGTAGTTAAGGAGTTAAGACGTATGCCTTGTTGTTTTCGGTGGTGTACGTGATGTCTTTGAAGACATTGTGTAGATATAAATTCTGCTTTAAAAATAAACTTGATAAAGGTCTTGGCCCTTAGCTCTCTGATAAGAAAGTCGAGCCATGTGCAGACTCAATAAACAGATGCATTTGTCTTAACTCCATAACTTCCTAACTCCTTAACTCCCGAATATAACTCCTAAAAAATTATACCTGCAGCAGGCTTGTTATGTCTGTGCCTTCTTCGAAGTTGCTGCGGCCGTTGAGGTCTTCGTGTATAAGTTCGATGAGGAAGTTTACGTATACTTTCTTCGGATTAAACTTCTTCACAAGGTCGTACGCAGCCTTCATGGTGCCGCCTGTGGCCAGCAGGTCGTCGTGCAGCAGCACGATGTCGTCCTCGGTGATGGCGTCCTTATGAATCTCGATAGTGTCGGTGCCGTACTCCTTCGAGTAGCTCTCCTGTACGGTTTCGCCGGGCAGCTTGCCGGGCTTACGGCACAAAACAACGCCGGCGTTGAGTTTTATGGCCAGTGCAGAGGCCATGACGAAGCCGCGGCTCTCTATGCCCACAATCTTGGTTACGCCCTTGTCTTTGTACATCTCGTAAAGCTCGTCTTCCATTATCTGGAGACATTTCGGATTCTTAAACAGTGTTGTTACGTCTCTGAAATTTACTCCTTTCTGCGGAAAATCAGGAATACATCTCAGATTCTCCAATAGTGTTTTGTTGTTCATTTTTTCTTTTTAGTTACGTACTTTATACTAATATTATCTCTTGTTCGCTGTTTTCGGCGCGTTGTGCGCTATATATATTATATGTGTGCGGCATGGCGTTGCGGTGGCCTTGTTTTTCGGCTGCGCTGCCGCATGGTTTTTCCGCCTGCGGCGTTTTTCAGCCTTTCCGGCGCATATTCTTGCCGTGGGGCTTTTTCGTCCGTGCTCCCGCCTTTTTCGCCCGCTGTGTTGCGTTTTGCTGCTGCGGGCAGATGCTGCCGCGGCTTGTGCTGTTTCTTCTTTTTTGCCGCAGATATTTCTGCCGAAATCGTGGCCGCATTCTTCGGCGGCAGACTGCTGCCGTTGCAAAGGGCTGTTTTCGGGGCTTTCCAAAAGGCCGTCTTTTGGCTCGCAAAAGGTGGTCTTTTGCAGCCCGAAAGGATACCTTTTGCACGCTGAAAGGCCACCTTTTAGAAAGTGGCTTTTCAGCGCCTCGGGCATTGTCTCACGGCAGCCGTCGGGGCAGGGCAGAGCCGTACCTCGGCAGGGGCACCCGGTGGGCGTAATAAGAGGAGTCAGACGGTCTGAAATATTGCTCCTTTTTATCGTGAGGAACATCAAATTTTGCCTTAAAGTAAATTTGTGTCCCGATTTTGTATCTTACTATCTTTCAGTCGGTTCCAACGTTTTCGCTTAACAAAAAATGCTCATTTTGTTTCACGTGAAACATGCGGCTGTTTTACCTTTTCATCAGCACCAGCATGATGTTGATGTCGCTCGGCGAGACACCCGGAATTCGACTTGCCTGAGCCAGCGTGTCGGGGTTGATTTTTGCAAGCTTTTGACGGGCCTCAGTCGAGAGCTGTTCCATCTCGAGATAGTTGAAATGGCCCTTTATTTTGATGTTCTCCAGACGGTGCATTTTGTCGGCCACAATCCGCTCGCGTTCGATGTAACCCTTGTATTTCATTTTTATCTCTGCAGCCTCTGCCGTTTCATCGTTGCGGTTGGGCAGCGAGGCGATGAGCTGCTTCAGTTCGGGCACAAGTTCGGAAAGATTTTGCAGGTTTATCTGCGGACGGGCCACGAGGTCGATCAGCTTGCATCCTTCGCGCAGCGGGGTGGTGCCGAGCGACTCGAGCGCCGCGTTGATGTCCTTCGGCTTGACGTGAGTAGTGGCGCAGAAGTTTATGATGCTTTCCGTCGCTTCCTTCTTCTGCATCCACCAGTCGTATCTGTCGCGCTTTGCCAGGCCGAGGTTGTAGGCCTTCTCGGTCAGTCGGGCGTCGGCATCGTCCTGTCGGAGCAGTATTCTGTATTCGGCGCGGCTTGTGAACATTCGGTAAGGTTCGTCGACGCCTTTCGTCACGAGGTCGTCAATGAGCACACCGATGTATGCCTCGTCGCGGTGAAGGATGAACGGTTCGCCGCCGCCGCATCTTATCGCCGCATTTATTCCGGCAATGGTTCCCTGGCCGCCTGCCTCCTCGTATCCCGTGGTTCCGTTCACCTGTCCGGCGAGGAACAGACCTTTTATTATCTTAGACTCGAGCGAGTGGTCGAGCTGGGTAGGGTCGAAGAAGTCGTACTCGATGGCGTAGCCCGGACGGTAGACCTTGGCGTCGCGCAGCGCCGGAATTTTTCTCAGTGCTGCAATCTGCACCTCCATCGGCATGCTCGACGAGAATCCGTTGAGATACATCTCGTTGGTGGTTTCGCCTTCAGGCTCGAGGAAGAGCGGGTGCTGCTCCTTGTCGGGGAAGGTTACCAGCTTTGTTTCTATCGAGGGGCAGTAGCGCGGCCCTATGCTCTGTATCTGTCCGTTGTAGAGCGGCGAGTCGGCCAGTCCGCTTCTCAGCGTGTCGTGCACCTCCTTGTTTGTATAGCATGTCCAGCACGGCAGCTGCCTGAGCTGTCGGTGGGGAGCCATGAAGCTGAACTGGTGGAAGTCGTTTTCGCCCTCCTGTATCTCCATGTCCTCAAAGTGCACCGACCTCATGTCTATACGCACCGGTGTGCCGGTCTTCATCCTTGCGCTTCTTATTCCGTGGCGTGTTATGCTTTCGGTCAGGTCTTTCACGGCCGGCTCGGCTATGCGTCCGCCTGGCAGCTGCTTGCGTCCAATGTGCAGCAGTCCGTTCAGGAAGGTTCCCGCCGTTATCACCACGCTCTTGGCTCTCAGCTCAACGCCCCACACGGTCTTCACTCCCGCGGCCTCGCCGTTCTCTACTATGAGCTCGCAGGCCTCGTCCTGCCAGATGTCGAGGTTGGGCGTCGTGTCGAGCACCTCGCGCCATTTCCATATAAACTTGCCTCTGTCGCATTGTGCCCTCGGGCTCCACACGGCAGGGCCTTTTGAGCGGTTGAGCATCCTGAACTGTATGGCTGTGGCGTCGGTCACTATTGCCGTCTGTCCGCCCAGCGCGTCGATTTCCCTGACAATCTGTCCCTTTGCTATTCCGCCGATGGCCGGGTTGCAGCTCATCTGCGCAATTTTGTTCATGTCCATCGTCACAAGGCAGGTGCTTGCGCCCATGTTGGCCGAGGCCGTGGCAGCCTCGCAGCCGGCGTGTCCGCCGCCTATCACGATGACGTCATATTTAAGAAGCATATTATCCTTATAATTTTTAGAGCAATATCAATTTGGCGCAAAAGTAAGAAATTAAATTGAATTTTTGATGAAATAGTTTGATTTATCGCTAAAATAGAGTATATTTGCATCCTCATAATAAACGCTAAAATACCTAAAAGAAGGTATTGCGGCGGGGCTGACCTTGGGTTATGCAGTACACTTAAATGTAGAGAAACATTATTAATTAATACAGTTAAATACTTAAATTTCAATCATTTATGTGGTTATGTAATTCATCTATTGGAAGGAAAGTCGTGATGTCCGTAACAGGTATTGCGCTTATCCTGTTCTTGACGTTCCACATGTCAATGAACGTAGTAGCTCTTTTCTCAGGAGATGCTTACAACATGGTTTGTGAGTTCCTCGGAGCCAACTGGTATGCACTTGTTGCAACTCTGGCTCTTGCGGCTCTTGCGGTGATTCACATCGTATATGCGTTCCTGCTGACAATGCAGAACCGCCGTGCACGCGGAAACGAGCGCTACGCTGTGACAACACGTCCCTCTAAGGTGGAGTGGGCTTCTCAGAACATGCTGGTGCTCGGCATCATCGTTCTGCTCGGTCTTCTGCTTCACTTGTTCAACTTCTGGTACAACATGATGTTTGCCGAACTGACAGGCATCAGCGTTCCTCATCATCCGGCTGACGGATTTGCCTACATCGTAGACACATTCTCTTGCCCGGTTTACGTTGTGCTTTACATCATCTGGCTTGCTGCTATCTGGTTCCACCTCTCACACGGATTCTGGAGCGCAATGCAGACTTTCGGATGGAGCGGCAAGGTTTGGTTCCAGCGCTGGAAGGTCATCGGCCTGGTTTACACAACTCTCCTCATGCTGGGCTTCCTCGTTGTAGTGCTTGCTTTCGCTTTCGGATGCGCACCGAGCCTGTTGTAATTGTAGTTCAAAATGCGTAACTCAAAATTCATAATTATTTAGAAAGAATATTATGGCAAAACAAATAGATTCCAGAATACCTGAAGGTCCGATAGCTGAAAAATGGACCAACTATAAGGCGCATCAGCGCCTGGTTAACCCTAAGAACAAGCTGAAGCTCGACGTTATCGTCGTAGGTACGGGTCTGGCAGGTGCCAGTGCAGCAGCCAGCCTGGGCGAGATGGGCTTCAACGTGTTGAACTTCTGCATACAGGACTCTCCGCGCCGCGCTCACTCTATCGCTGCTCAGGGCGGTATCAACGCTGCCAAGAACTATCAGAACGACGGCGACTCTGTTTACCGTCTGTTCTACGACACAGTGAAGGGTGGTGACTATCGTGCACGCGAGGCTAACGTTTACCGTCTGGCTGAGGTGTCTAACAACATCATCGACCAGTGTGTTGCACAGGGTGTTCCTTTCGCACGCGAATACGGCGGCATGCTTGCCAACCGTTCGTTCGGCGGTGCTCAGGTGTCACGTACATTCTACGCTAAGGGTCAGACAGGCCAGCAGCTGCTGCTCGGTGCCTACTCTGCACTCAGCTGCCAGATACACGCAGGCCGCGTTAAGCTCTACACACGCTACGAAATGGAAGACGTTGTGCTCGTTGACGGCCGCGCACGTGGTATCATTGCCAAGAATCTCGTAACCGGAAAGCTGGAGCGCTTCTCTGCCAACGCAGTGGTTATAGCTACCGGCGGATACGGTAACACATACTTCCTTTCAACCAACGCCATGGGCTGTAACTGTACAGCTGCCATGTCTTGCTACCGCAAGGGCGCTTACTTCGCCAATCCTTCTTACGTTCAGATCCACCCGACATGTATCCCTGTACACGGAGACAACCAGTCGAAGCTTACGCTTATGTCTGAGTCTCTGCGTAACGACGGACGTATTTGGGTGCCCAAGAAGCTTGAGGACGCCAAGGCTCTGCAGGCCGGAACAAAGAAGGGAAGCGACATTCCTGAGGAAGACCGCGACTACTATCTGGAGCGCCGCTATCCGGCATTCGGTAACCTCGTTCCCCGCGACGTTGCTTCGCGTGCTGCCAAGGAGCGCTGCGACAAGGGCTTCGGCGTTAACAACACAGGTCTGGCCGTGTTCCTCGACTTCTCTGAGAGCATCGAGCGCCTCGGCATCGACGTTGTGCGCCAGCGCTACGGCAACCTCTTCGACATGTATGAGGAAATCACAGACGTCAATCCGGGCGAGCTTGCAAACGAGATTAACGGCGTGAAGTATTACAACCCGATGATGATCTATCCTGCCATCCACTATACAATGGGCGGTATCTGGGTTGACTATGAGCTCATGACAAGCATCACAGGTCTGTTCGCCATCGGAGAGTGCAACTTCTCTGACCACGGTGCCAACCGTCTGGGTGCGTCAGCTCTTATGCAGGGTCTGGCCGACGGCTACTTCGTTCTGCCTTACACCATACAGAACTATCTGGCCGACCAGTCTATCTGGCCTCGCATCTCTACCGATCTGCCCGAGTTTGAGGAGGCTGAAAAGGCCGTTCAGGCTGAAATCGACCGCCTGATGAACATCAAGGGCAAGCGCTCTGTCGACTCTATCCACAAGGAACTTGGCCACGTAATGTGGGAGTATGTGGGCATGGGCCGTACAGCCGAGGGCCTGAAGACAGGTCTCGAGAAGATCAAGAAAATACGCAAGGAGTTTGAGACCAACCTGTTTATCCCGGGCTCAAAAGAGGGTCTTAACACCGAGCTTGACAAGGCTATACACCTGCGCGACTTCATCACAATGGGCGAGCTCGTGGCTTACGACGCTCTCTCTCGTAACGAGTCATGCGGCGGTCACTTCCGTGAGGAGTACCAGACTGAGGAAGGCGAGGCTAAGCGCGACGACGAAAACTTCTTCTATGTAGGCTGCTGGGAGTACCAGGGCAGCGACGAGAAGGCGCCCGAGCTTATCAAGGAGCCTCTGCACTATGAAGCAATAAAAGTACAAACCAGAAATTATAAGAACTAAAAATATGGCAAACATTTCATTCACACTGAAATTCTGGCGTCAGAACGGACCGAAAGCCGAGGGCCATTTTGACACACGCGAGATGAAGGACATCCCCGATGATACATCTTTCCTCGAGATGCTCGACATTCTGAACGAGCAGCTCATTGAGGAAGGCAAGGAGCCGTTCGTGTTCGACCACGACTGCCGCGAGGGCATCTGCGGCATGTGCTCGCTCTACATCAACGGACATCCTCACGGCCCTAACACCGGAGCTACAACATGCCAGCTGTATATGCGTAAGTTCAAGGACGGCGACGTTATCACCGTTGAGCCGTGGCGTTCGGCTGCATTCCCTGTTATCAAGGACTGCATGGTTGACCGCGGAGCATTCGACAAGATCATACAGGCAGGCGGATATATCACCGTACGCACCGGACAGCCCCAGGACGCTAACGCCATTCTTATACCTAAAGAGGCTGCCGACGAGGCTATGGACTGCGCTACTTGTATCGGCTGCGGCGCTTGTGTCGCTGCCTGCAAGAACGGTTCTGCCATGCTTTTCGTAAGCTCTAAGGTAAGCCAGCTGGCTCTTCTGCCACAGGGTCGTCCCGAGGCTGCCAAGCGTGCCAAGGCAATGATAATGAAGATGGAAGAGCTCGGATTCGGTAACTGCACCAACACCCGCGCCTGCGAGGCTGAGTGCCCGAAGAACGAGACCATCGCCAACATAGCCCGTCTGAACCGCGAGTTCATCAAGGCTAAGTTGAACGACTAATGGAAAGAACGCTATAAATTTATTTTTTCATAGTCTCCATGGGCGGGGCGCCGTTGTGCGCCCTGCCTTTTTTTGTGCTCCTGCCTTTCGTTTGTGCCATGAGCGGCTTTTGTCTGTTTCATTCCAGTTGGTTCTCCATGCTTGCGTTTTACGCCATTCCGCCTGCCATGCCGGCATTTTGAGTGAAAGTCATGCTGTTGTCTCCGTTATAATATTTGTATGTTGCGTAATATATTGATAATCAGGCGGTTATCTGTTTTATGGGCGTTCGGCTGCAAAATGCCGTGTTTCAGCCTCCAAAAGTTGCCCTTTTGGCGTGTAAAAGGTATTCTTTTATGATGCAAAAGGCATCCTCTTAGAAATTGGGAGCTTGCGCGGCTTTTGCCAGCATGATGCCGGACCTGTGCCGTAATTTAGGTCTACGGCATAACGTTAGTGCATGTTTTGGTGCTGCGAAGGGTGGGGCAGGCTATCATATTCTGACAAAATGCTAGTGTTTTTGGCTCGAATGTTTAAAAAATTTAATCATTTCTGACAAATTGTCAATTATAAGTGTCAATTTGTCTAAATCTGTAAGTGGCACGCATGTTGCACTTATGTAAGCGAAAGCCTTTGGCTCAGGAGCCTCAGGCAGCCGCAAGGCCGCGGCCGGGATACCGGCGGGCAGGGCGGCAGAAAAATGAAAGGATTAAAAAAATTATAAGGAGGATTTATTATGTTACCAGTAATTAGCAGAAACAATTGGATGCCCGAAGTTTTCAACGACTTCTTTGACACAGACTTCATGACAAGAACTAAGGCTACGGCACCGGCCATCAACGTCAAGGAAACCGAGAAAGACTACACCGTAGAAGTGGCTGCCCCGGGAATGACCAAGGACGACTTCAACGTGAACATCGACAAGGACGGCAACCTGCACATACACATGGAGGCCCACACCGAGAAGAAAGAGGAGGACAAGAAGAGCCACTATCTGCGCCGCGAGTTTGCCTACAGCAAGTTTGAACAGACGCTGCTGCTGCCCGACGACGTTGAGAAGGAGGCTATCGCAGCCAGAGTAAACGACGGCGTGCTCACCGTAACGCTGCCTAAGATGTCTAAGCCCGAATGTCCTGCGGCACGTCAGATAGAGGTGAAATAACATCCCGTTTAGCGCCGCTTGCGGCAACTTTAAGATGAATATATCATAGCCCAAGGGCGCGGTTCGTAAGAGCCGCGCCCTTTTTTGTGCCTTTCCGCAGGGCCTTTCTTGTGTGTTAGTGTGATGTGCTTTGTGATTATCATTCTGACAGGCATCTTTTCTTTATGTCTTTTCGCTGCATGGCATACCGAAATGTAAACGTTTACCTATCTTGCTCTTTGCCTCTCTGTTCATCGTCTGTTGCCTGCTGCAGCTATGTCTGCCGTGTTTCAGTCCTGTTAGATGTATGATGCAGTAAAATATTTTGTCATCGCCGTGCAAGGAAGGGCAAAAGGGTGGGCTTTTATGAAAAAAGCACTATCTTTGCACCCGTTATGCACTTCACACTGAAAAGATACACAACACACTACCGCGCGCTCGTTTCGCTCGGCGTGCCCATTGTGGTGGGACAGATCGGAAACGTGGTACTCGGCTTTGCCGACACGCTCATGATAGGCCACCACAGCATGATGGAGCTGGCAGCCGCCAGCTTTGTCACCACCATGTTCACCCTGATCGTTATCTTCGCCATGGGCTTCTCCTACGGTCTTACGCCCATCGTGGGCGCCATGTTCGGCCGCGGCGAGAAGGAAGAGATTGGCGGCATACTGCGCAACAGCCTTGCCGCCAACGGACTGATGGCCGTCATCCTGCTTGCCGTCTCCGTGGTGTTTTATCTCAACCTGCACCGCATGGGGCAGCCCGTAGAGCTGTTGCCCTACATGCGCTCATATCTTCTGGTGAACATCGTGTCGCTGCCCTTCCTGTGCATGTTCAACGCCTTCAAGCAGTTTTACGACGGAATAACCGACACGCGCGTGCCGATGTTCGTCATCCTGGGCGGCAACGTGCTCAACATCTTCGGCAACTATGTGCTCATCTACGGAGCCTTCGGCATGCCCGAGCTGGGCCTTCTCGGCGCTGGCATCAGCACCATGGTGTCGCGCATCGTGATGTTCGTTGCCTTCGTTGCCGTGTTCGTGTTTCACCGCAGCTATGCCCCTTACCGCCGCGGATATGCTGCCGGACGGCTCAACCGTGCCGACTTCCGCCGCATCAACACCCTTGGCTGGCCCGTTGCCATGCAGCTCGGCATGGAGTGTGCTGCCTTTTCGCTCTCTGCCATCTTCGTGGGCTGGATAGGCATAACGGCCCTTGCCGCACATCAGGTTACGCTCACGGCCTCGCAGCTGCTCTATATGGTCAACAGCGGTATGGCTGCCGCAATAGCCGTCAGGGTGAGCTATTTCCACGGACAGGGCGACACCGCCGCCGTGCGCGACGCTGCCTATGCCGGCTTTCATGTCATCATGCTCATAGCCTTCGTGCTCTCGGTGCCCGTGTTCCTGCTGCGCAACACGTTCAGCTATTGGTTTACAGACAGCGCCGAGGTGTGTGTCCTCGTGTCGCAGACCGTCATACCGCTCATCGTCTATCAGTTTGGCGACGGCCTTCAGTACACCTTTGCCAACGCCCTGCGCGGCATTTCGTGCGTGCGTCCGCTCATCTGGATAGCCTTTTTCTCCTATTTCGTGGTGTCGTTGCCGCTCGGCTGGTTCCTCGGCATACACAGCGGCTGGGGCCTTGTAGGCGTTTGGAGCGCGTTTCCCGTGTGTTTGCTGTGCGCAGGCATACTTTATTGGCTCTGCTTCGTTCGACGCCTCAGACGGCCTTAAAATGGCTCCTGCGGCCATTCTTCATGCCGTATGTCCTGCGGCGCACAGGTTTTGTGGCGATAAATCCATTATAAAACCGTATAAACATCAAAGGGAGACATGCCTGTGTCGGCGTGTCTCCCTTTCTCGTTTTATTGTGTTTCGGCATCAGCATGCTTCTTGTCAGGGCATGCTTACTTCAAATCCTGCCGCCAGTTTACGTGCAGTGTTATTTCTTCGTGCCCCACATCATTGTGTCAATTAGCTTATACCGCTCCTCGGTCTGCCTGTCGGTGGTCATCGTCGTGTTTACGTCGAGCCGCAGCACGGGCACTGCCTCTTGTCCGTTTGCCGGCGTCCAGTCTGGCAGACCCAGTCCGTTGGGGTTGCCCGTCTTTATGAAGTTGGCGTAATATCCCGAGAAGATGTCCGACATGAGGAAGTCTTCCGGCTGCCAGTCGAACACGCGGTTGGTGGGCAGCGTGCCCATGGCATACTCTATGTCGGCCGAGTGTACGGCTCCCTTTGCCTCTGGCGCCTTGTCGTCGCCGTCGTCCTTGTCCTTCACTCCGCCAGCCAGTCCTGCCACTTTTCCGCTTATTCTCATTGCCGGGCGCGGGTGGCAGTAGACGTATCTGTATACGGGCTGACCGCTGCTCATGGTGTGCATGTGTGCCCATTTCCACGTGCCGAAGCCTATGAACATGTCGGAGGCAAGCTTCATGCCCGGTTCTCCGCTAACGTCGGCGTCGGTGCTGATGCCGTAAAGCTGCACGACCTTCTCGGCGTTGCTGCCGAACACGGCTCTGGCTGTCTCTGTGGCGTTGGCCACCGTGGCCGGCTTGCCCTGCAGGATGAATGACGGCTGAGCCTCCTCAGAGTTGCCTCCAACCAGCAGCGGCACCCTGGCCTGCCTGCCCCCGGCAAAGGTCTGTTCGGGCTGCTCGGTGAAGAAGTAGCCGTCTATGTTGTATGCCGGCCTGCTCCTTACGGCCGCGCGCTCCATCAGTTCGTCGGCGCTGAGAGCCCTGAGCTCCTCGAGCGACTTGCACCCCATCTGCTTCATCTTCTCCTTTCCTGCCTTTTCGGCCTCCTTCAGCGTGGCAATCTTGCCGAAGGCTATCACCGAACCGCTCGAGCCTATTGCCCTGCAGAAGAGGTTTCGCGACACGGGCGATGCCATGAGCGCGCTCACCGACATCGAGCCTGCCGACTCGCCTGCAATGGTTATCCTGTCGGGGTCGCCGCCGAATGCCGCTATGTTGTCCCTGAGCCACTGTATGGCTGCCGCCTGATCCATAAAGCCGTAGTTGCCCGAGCCCTTGTATGCTGTCTCCTTTGACAGGTCAGGATGCGCGAAGAATCCGAATATGCCCTCGCGGTAGTTTGCCGTAACGGCCACGATGCCCTTGCGCGCCATGCTCATTCCGGCATACCGCGGCTCGCTGCCGCTGCCTGCCATCAGTCCGCCGCCGTTGAAGTAGATCAGCACGGGCAGCTTCTCGTCCATGCTTTTTGCCGGCGTCCAGATGTTAAGATACAGGCAGTCTTCGCTCATCTTCTTTGTGCCGAAGTTCATGTCGCCGTATATAGGCTGCTGCATAGGGTTGGGACCAAACTCCGTTGCCTTGCGCACGCCCTGCCATCGGGCTGCCGGCTGCGGTGCCTTCCAGCGCAGTGGGCCTGTGGGCGGCGCTGCAAAGGGTATGCCCTTGAACACCTTTATGCCCGACTCGCAGGTGCCTTCAACCACTCCGCAGGCTGTCCTTACCTGCGGTCCTTGTGCCGTTGCCACTGCCGCAAGCAGCGCCAGTGCCAGCGATAATATAGATTTTTTCATTGCTGTTTATGTTTTTTGTTATGTCGTCATATATGTTGCGGCTCACTCCTTGGCGCATATTATCAGCACGTGCGAGCCGTCGGCCGTGGTGGTGGCCATGATGTAGCAGTCGCCCCCGTCGCCCAGCTTCAGCCGCTTTCTCAGTTCCTCGGCCTTCATCGGAAAGTTGCGCGTGGTTATGTTTGCCTTGCCTATGCCGCCGAGCGCCTTCTTCAGCTCCTTGCGGTTCATGCTGCTCACGGCCTTTATGACAAAGGCGCGGCCCGGAAATCCGACGGCTCTCCGCTCCGACACGAACAGATGGCTGTCGCGGCTT
>ERZ791608.717-NODE-717-length-14096-cov-2.271063_pt1 | contig 14096 bp, 15 predicted proteins | sample MGYA00510276_ERZ791608 | MGnify/ENA primary metagenome ERZ791608 (study PRJEB30046, sample SAMN00791908) | human gut metagenome | study: EMG produced TPA metagenomics assembly of the A metagenome-wide association study of gut microbiota in type 2...
ATATAGTCTGCGCTCTAATGAAAGTTAGAGGAGGATCGTTAGAGATCCCGTGATGGTGTTACGTACCATTTAATAGAAAATAATTGATAGTAACGAAAAAACCTTTGTTGCTTTTTGTTATGAAACCTAGTACAATACATAATGATGTGTATTTGGAAAGGTTTCTAATAAAGTGTACAAAGGTTACAGGATTAGAATCTATCCAACTAAAGATCAAATCGAAAGCCTAAACAAGCATATTGGGCATTGTAGGTTTATTTGGAACTACATGCTGGAAACTCAAATTAAGCGTTTCGAAAATAAAGAGCCAAGACTCAAGTTTTCCAAAATGGCTAATTTGATCACCAGTTTGAAGAAAGAACAGCCTTGGCTAGCTGAAGTATCAATTCATTCTTTACAAAACATTTGTAAAGATTTGGATCAAGCATATAACAGGTTGTTCAAAGGAACCTCAAAAAGACCTAAGTTCAAAAGTAAGCGAAAAGCAAAACTTAGCTATCCAGTGAGAAGTGAATCAAGTGTATTCTATTTCAAAGATGGGTTGGTCAAGATTCCGGTGGTTGGGAAGCTGAAATACAAAGCAGATTATCCCAGTTTGGATCTTGAAAAAGTAACTGCTTTTCGTAATGTTCGAATTAGCTTTGTTAATGGTAAATGGATCCTAAGCTTCGCAATTGAGCATGAGAACCAAGTACTCAAAGAGAATGAAAAGCGTGGATCCTTGGGGATTGATCTTGGGGTTGGAAGATTAGCGGTAGTCGCGTACGAAGGAACAAAGCGGGAATACGTCAATATCAATAAGACAAAAGTCGTTAGGAACCTAAACCGAAAGTTAGCTCATGTCCAGAAAGTACTTTCAAGGAAGTATGAGGCGGCCAAGAAAGCTGGTAAAGATCCTAAGGAAAAGTCTAATCAGATATTGAAGTATGAAGCTTTGTTAAAGCGAATTTATCACAAGCTTGCTTGTATTCGTTTAAATCAACGACATCAAATCACTAGAGAGCTAGTTGATCTACACCCTGAAAGAATTGTCGTTGAGGATCTAAACGTAAAGGGAATGATGAAGAATCGACACCTTGCTAAAGCAATTGGTGAGATGGGTTTCTACGACTTTATCAGGATCCTTGAATACAAATGCGAAGAACTTGGAATTGAGTTAATCAAAGCTGGACGGTTTTATCCTTCATCAAAGACATGCTCACATTGTGGTTGTATCCATAAAGGTTTGAAACTAAGTGATCGAACTTTTGTTTGCCCTGATTGTGGGTTTGTAATCGATCGCGATTACAACGCTGCAATTAATTTAATGAACTATAGTAGCTCACTCTAAAGAGATATTATGGTATTGGGGCATCGTTACTGCCCTAGAATGATGTGGAGTGCTATAACAAACATGATTACAGTAATCGAAAGGTTCTGGAAAGTGGGCACGAAAAACAAGTTCCTTTAAGGAACTTTAAGGAAGCATCGAGTACATGAAATCAATTATTTTTCTATTATTTCATGAACATAACGGAACTCTTACAATGGTCGCGTTAGTGGAATGATTGGCAACTTGCTTGATGCCGAGTTCAAGCGTGATAATATGATTCAACCTCGAATCGCTAATCGTGCGATTGAACAAATCCGCAACTATGTTCAATCTAACAAGTAACTAGATACTATTGCAAACTGTTCATACAAAGGAGTCTTTATGACACGAACTGAACGTACAAAGTTTCACAAGACAATCAAGATGTATCGTGACGTGCACACTCAATATTTTCACAATATTAAATGGTTGCGTCACACATTGAGCGCTTTCCTTCCAAAGCATGTTGTTGAACAAGTTGTTTGGGACAATAAGTTTTAGACAATTGAACAGTTAATGTAACAAAAAGGGTGGCCAGAAGAGCCACCCTTTCTTTTTAAGTATTTTCGTACCAATTTCATTTTATTATCATGAAAACGTTTAGCCAATGGCTTCATGAAGACCAAGGAACAACTCAATCTACAAACAGCCAAGATGGCCCCGAAGCTCGTTGGCAACAGTTGATTGATCTTCATCGAGTTCAGTTTACAAGTCGTTTCAAAGAAAACGACTTACAACCATCAGATCGTGCTTTTATTGTCACATTTTTCGAAACATACAAATACAGCAAACAGTTAGAATCTGGCAATATTTTTGAAACCAAGATTCGCGGTTGCGTTTTTAAATTGGGGTTTTTCAAAAAGCAGATGTGGGCAGCCAGTATCGAAACGTCTAATGGGCGTCAAGTGACGGAAAAATTCCAAGTAACAGAGTCGAAAATTGCAAGTTTGTTTGAACTGTTTGAAAAGGCTTTAAAGCAACAGTCTTTCAAAGATATTTTACCAGTAACATCAAAATGAGATCTTTTGTAAAATGGCCGCAGAACAACTATCCGTCTTGTGATGGATCCAAATATTTCCACGACATTGCCGATACAAACATTGATTACGGCAATATCAAGAATATTTTACATTCAGGGAAACAACAACTATTATTGACACAAGGTATTGTTGTTGATGTAGAACCAATGACAAGTGAACATTATCTTGAACAATGTAGTGTTGTTCGAGGGCATCGTCCATCGCTTCCGGAAAACGAACATGCTTGTGTCAACCCTGGCAAGATTGATCATTATGCACAGCTGATGAAAAAAGGCGAAAAGTTTCCTCTTCCAATGTTGAACTACGTGTTTGGTAACCAGGATGGTCGACATCGCGCTTTGGCAGCATTAGCTAATCATGCAAGCAAGATCCCCGTAATCACATTCAAATATAGCGGTGACGATTATCTTCGCCAATTTGCTGATTATCCAGATTCGTGGAAATCAACACAAGGCTTGATCATTGATAATGCCAATAATAGAATTGTAGCAGATTGTCGTCATTGTAAGACGATTGACGATATTAAACACACGATAGAACGCGCTAGAACGACGTATAACACGCCCCTGACTGAGTCTATGATTAAGGACACCAAAGACATTGGCGAAACGTTTATACGACGAATTAGCGCACTTTCTGCTGGTTCAGATATTCAAAAGAACAAGGCTGTTTTGACACTTGATAATGATGGAGATTTTCGAGTCTCGCTGATTACACAAAACGCCGGAAAGTATGATGTGTTTGCTAATGGAACGCTTTACAAAGAAACGTTTCATTTGACCGATTACAACCTGTGGCGTGTTTGTCAATCGTTATCTAGTGCCAAGTGCGCTGAGGATCTTTGGAAGGTGTGTTATCGTCTTAAACAGGATCAACCATCTACCGATTCATCTCTCAACATTTCGTATCTTCAAAACACTTTCATTGATCAAATCCTGTTGAACTTTACAGGATCTTACAAATACGTTGGCTCAACGTATGTGGTGATGATTGATGTTAACCCAATGATCAAAATTGAATTCATCATTGAAGGTAATCATGTGACATTTGAGCACAATATCACCAACTACTACATTGGTACTATTGATGTTGTTGGTCATGCAGCTGACGATATGATCAATAGCTTCGATAAGGTTATACGTTCAGTTAATCAGACAAAGTCGATTCGTTTGTTGGACGATTTTGTGAGGAGGTTCAAATGAAGACAGCAGTAGATTATCTATACGAGCAGTTACTGAACGAGGCAGTGATTGGAAAAGACGTCGTTAAATTCTTGGGAATCTTTAAACGTGTCAGTGGAACCTTTCTGGGTCCATTAGCAATTCCTGAAACAAAGATCAACGGCAAGAAGTGCATTACTGTTCAATGCTTCAATAGCAAGGACCGTAAAAACGTAGTTGCAACGATCGTGTTGCTGCCATCTTCAATCACACAGGTTACACAAAAGGTAAACAACGTTTTTGTTTCAACAAGAAGCTCTAACGTCATTAAAGCATGTGAAAAGGCACTGTCGATCTTAGACGTTAAGAGCAACAGAACAACAACTAGTGTTGACGGACATAAAGTGATTGTTTTTGGCCGCGAACTTGATGATGATCAGTGGCAGACTAATATTCAATCGATCCTAGCAAAATTGAACGAGCAAGTTCTTTCTGAAGCTGTTCAAAGTACTATCAGTGTTGCAATAGGAAGCGCATCAGCAATGATTCGATTGCGAGGAGGAGGAAATCCTGAGCTTAATAATCTTGTTCATGTGATCACTAATCTTCGTGATGTGTTGTTTGTTCAGCGTGTAGAGGATAATGGAACCTCAGTCAAGTTCACGTTTGGTAAGATTGGTCGCCCACAGATCACATTGATAGTTCAACGTGTGGACAAAGGTCTGTATTATGGCCCAAGATCATTTGGCTACAATGTTGGCCAGATTGTTGGTAAGAATAACAACAAACTAGATTGTGCAGTAGCGTTAATTCAAGTTGCAGATCGAACAGGCGTTTATGGTTACAGTGGAATCAACACGAAATTGAAGTTCGCTTCTCGATCTCAAACGAAGATTCGAAACAACAACGTTGCTGGAGTGCCATTGAACAAACAAACAATGAAAGAAGTTGGCTCGTGGCTACGAAAGATGTCGACAATGAACACAGCAATTCAAATTATTAATAGCTGGAATCAATTGGTTCGATCGGTTGGTGAGTAATGCTCAAATGGCCCATATGGGCCATTTTCTTTTGTTGTCTTCTTAGTTTCATTGATGGATAATGATTGTGACAATTTTAAGGGGTGAGATTATGGAATTTCAATTGAACGTATTGTTGAACAATGTCGATCATCGAACAATTAGAGTTTGTAGTACTGTGTTGTATTCTGACAAACTAGTGATCCAACGTTGTAACAAATACGGCAATCCAAGTAGAACTGAATACGTGGTTGATCGACAACAGGCGATTGAGCTTGCCAATCAAATTCTGAAGCATTATAATGAGGAGCAGCCTAACAATGAAGATTGAGAAGGTTGTATCAGTTTCAATTACTGATACAGGTTATGATGTCGTGATGACAACTGAGACTGGAAACACTGCGATTGCACATCTTGATGAAAATTGGGTTGTACAGGTTGTTAGTCGAATTGAAAACAATAACGGAACCCAAGAAATCAGTGGTTATTCAGTGATCCCTCAGCCAGTTCGTGAAGCAGTGGCAAAGATTAAAAACAATTCTACCATTTGCGAATCACTGCTGATGAACGGCGTTTGGTTGGCAGTGTAATATTAAATAACATTATTGAATATATTCAAAATATTATGGCTGAATTGTCTGGTGACGTTTTCAAGAACGCAAATGTTGGTGACATTGTCACTCACAAAAATCACAAGTACATGATTGTGTATAAAGACACCACTCTTGGTCGGGATTTTGTTATTAAATACATTCCTGGCAAGTCTGAAGGCGAACCTATTAAGCGCGCAGGTCGTCGTTCTCTTATCGATAAAAAATACGGTGAAAAGGATATCGTTGTTAGTGGGTATCGTGTTAATCGTAAGATCGCTAAGAAAGAAGATGATGGTCGCTTTTATAAAATGATCGTTATCAGTGACCTTGGTACCGTGTATACGATCGACTTTGATTATGAACTCAAAGCATCACATGGGGACCTTTGGACGATTTATACTGCAGAATACAATAAGTTGTCTGGAAACTCTGCAGTTTACAATGATGAACGTGCTTTTAAAATCACCGAAAAGGCTCTCAAAGCCATTGAAGATGTGGTGATGTTTGTTCCCCTTAAGCCTACCTCCAAAAAGGCAGAAGGCAAGCATATCATTCATTGGGTTGACGAAATGTTGCGTAAAGTTCGTTACAATGATCGTGAGAAGAAGGTTGAAGAGCTTCTTGCAATGCTGAAGAACCCAAAGACTATTGAAGATATTAAGTTCCAGCTAGAATCTCGTGATTATATTTCCAAACACACCAAGCGTGATCATGGTTATACATATGTTGATTGGCCAACAGCAAAAACGAAGTAGTTAAGTGCCGTTAGCCGATGAGCAACAATAAGCCCCCTTAGAAAATCTAAGGGGGCTTCCTTTATATGAGTTCAAGCAAGAAAACCACTGATGGTTTAGCATCGTGGTAGTTCATGATGCAATAATGTCTGTTTTTCCTGTGTTTGCTTTTGTCGCCAACAAACTATAATTGATATCTGATGCAAAACTATCTTTCATGATCTGGATATTACAATTGTGTTCTGTTGGGGTGACTACATGCTTTAGTGATGTGATCAAATATTTGCCAGACAACAGTTTGTCTTCAGGATCATCCTTTTTCGTGATTTGCTGATCTTTTGGGATCGACAAATCAATTGTTGAACCAACTGTATAATCTGAGCGTCCCCACACTTTGATCGTTAAATGTGTTGCTTGCAATCGCGAGATCAATTGCTGACGGATCCCTCGATATTCAAAGTCGGTGTCAGTGATCCCTTGATTTTGCCCCTCAAAGTTCTGAGTGACAAAAGGAACATAATGAATAAAAGCACTGGAGTCAACTGGAACTGTATGGGGGATTGGACTATATTTGTTCAGGTGCTTTTCTTTACTGAAATCACTCTTGTTTCTAATATGAATGTATTGTTGGGTCGCAATATCCAGACCAATCGTTTCACTTCCGTAATACCCGCTATCAATTCGCTTAAAGTGATTAAATCCGGTGCTATACTGGATTTGTTTGATAGTCTGATAATCCTTTGCAATATCGACTACTGTTGATGTGTTTGCACTATCGACTGCTGCTTGTTTGGTCCAATTATTAACTGCAAAAGCTTGAATTGGATCCCAACTGCTCAAATATTCTAATGTTGCAAAGATAAATCGATTACGCTGCTCGAAGAACAAATACGTTGGAGAGTTGTTCGCATTGATCGCATGACGACAAACATAATCGATGCATTTCGTCGGCTTCCACATGTTGCTAATGAAAACCAAATCGTTCAATGCAGGCTCAACGATCAATGGGGTCGATGTCATCAATCCATTCAAACGTACAATGCTAGAGACAATCTCATCCGGATGTCCTCTAAACGTTCTTGATACTCTCGTAGTACGATCTATAGTAGCTTCAACACTGATCAATCGAAGTTGATAACCACTGGTACGTTCTGTCAGTTTGATTTTATCACTGATCGCGTAGATAAAGAACTTCTTGTAATAATACTGATCGTCACCAACGGTTGGGGTGTGAAATGAAACTGAAACGAATTCGTTGCCGACCAATGGGAATAAGTTTGACAGGTTCTGGCCATCAATAATTGTCAACACACCACTAGTAAATGGCTCAAATAAATTCTCCGTGATTTCGATCGACACCACTTGCGGAGCGATATCAAGTTGCATCCCGTTGCTACTGGTAAGAATGATTTCCCCAATGATTACATCACCAGCTCTTTTTAGCTTTTCACTCATTTTCGGTTAATTTATCCTTCAGTAGTTTGTTAACGACACTACTATATTCTTGTTTGATCACTTTGATGTGACGCTTTGCTTCATTGATTCGCGTCTCGTATTCATAGTTGGTGATTGGAATAATGTTTTGTGGATAAGCAAATTCATGATCCGCATCATCATCCCACACGTTATCAACAATATTGCCATCAACATCTTCATAATGATGAATCCCATAAGGGTCACTATATTTTTCGTTGATCATGCTCTGAAACTCAACACTTGACAGTGGTGTATCATTGCGCCAATCGAAACGATCATTCGCCAGCATCACCAAGATGTGATTTTGGGGATCCTCGTAAACTTCATTTGCAGTGATGTCAAACGTCTCCCCGTCACCCAATACACGTTGATCATAGTTCAATGCGGTATCAATCGTCTTTTGTGTCAATCTAATATTGGATGTAATATCACTGACATTTTTGTATACCGTTTTACCATTAACGTCAAGCGGATAATACAATGTTGGATATAATTCAAAAATTGTTGACATGATTAATACCCCTTCGCAATACTGCCACGATTGAGTTGTGTGATTTCCATAAACGAAAGATCAAGTTTGATCAATACAGGGCTACCATCGTGGTGAACGCTGACGGCACCATTTCCATTAGAATAATCAACAGTAATGCTCTTGAGAACACTGGTCGCATGACGAGGCATATGATAGTTGATATCATCGCGATAGTAATGAATAATATCGAATAACGCAGGGTAAATCCACATGAAGTTGTTGGCTGTTAATTCTGGATATGCATGGTACTTTAACACACGAATAATCGACTCAATATTTTTCATATCTTCGGTACTACGAGCAGCCATCTGAAAACTCATCTGAAACTCCCTCATATCGACATCTTGGAAGATCGCTTCTTTACGTGTGTTCGCAGTTTTACCAACCATACGGGTGAGTGTGGATCCTAAACCAGACTGGGACATCCCGTGTAATGCCGATGCCTCAATACCGGACATAGCCATTTCAAAAGCACGACCTGCAGACGAATTAGCATCGCCCGCAGCTGCTTGAGCACCATCCTGTGACCACCCTTTAGCGGCACCAAATATTTCAGCACCAACCTGCATAAGCCCAGCTCCAAACATTGCACTTTGTGAATCCCACACCATCCTATGACTATCTGTGAGAACTGGCGTTGGTAAAGCAATAGCAACCTTCATTTGTTTGAGATCGCTGTTAGCTTCTGCAATCGCACTAGTTGCTCCAGCAACTGCACCAGCACCTACCGCACTCAAACTGAAAACCTTTGCAGCACCCACACTTTTCCCAATAAACGTTGCAACACTTTGAACCAAACCCAAACCACCAACACCAGCACCCGCAAAAAGACCAGCTCCTTTCATTACCCAATCTGAAAATTCTTTATCATTTTGAGCTAGCTGCAAAACATCACTTGTTTCTGCTGATTCGATATATTTTTTGTCTGTATTTTGGTGTGCTTTCGCGATTGTTGCTTCTTCGTGTTCTGTGATAAAGAAAACTGTGTAACAGCCATTGTAACCATACTTGTTGGTAATCAAATCACTCGGGTAAACAAGATTAGTAACTCCACCACCATACATCCCTGTATTTTGTGTCAGCTCATTAACTTTGTTACGATCTGGAACGTTGCCATAGCCCTGCTGGGGAGTTTGCATCACGCCACTTGTTGCTTGTTCACTACTATGCTTCGCTTGTTCGTTCTTTTTTACAGACACTTCTTCAGTAGGTTCCAAAGGATAAGGAGAAGCAACTGCTTCACGCGAGGTGTTATTTTTTTGAGTTTCTTTGGATCCTTTTGACTCCAGTTTCATGTATTGATACAAATCATGATCGGTATACAAAAACACAGTGTGCTTGACCCCCTCAGAATCGGTATACACTTGTTTATCAATAGTTGGATCAATGATATCATGAACTACTGGTTGCCCATTCTTATAGAATGTATACAACCCATTGCTCTTGATAAATGCATAAGGGTTAATAGCCATCAGCGAAATTAAGTATGAATACAATGCGGTGAAATTACTTAACGCTGTGGCTCGACAATACACACAAGGAAAATTCAAACCAAGAAACCCACAAAAATACGTCGGAGATCCAACCGACATCGTGTTTCGTTCCTCTTGGGAGCTAAAATATTCATCGTGGTGTGATTTGAATCCAAATGTGATTCAGTGGTCGTCAGAAACGGTGGTGATCAATTACATCAAGCCTACAGATGGCCGTGTTCATCGATATTTTGTCGATTATTGGATGAAGATTAAAGACAAACAGGGTAACATCATCACATACCTTGTTGAGGTCAAACCATACGCACAGACTCAACCGCCTGTAATGTCCAAACGTAAGAAACAATCAACACTCGTTGAAGAAGCGAACACGTTTCTTATCAATCAAGCAAAGTGGAAGTATTGTCGTGAATATTGTGCAAAACGTGGATGGAAATTCATCATCATCACTGAGAAAGAATTAGGTCTTACAAAGTGATTGATACAAAAAGAGCCAGGAAACAAACTCCTGGCTCTTTGTTTCTAAAAGCATTTTGATCGAATCGTTGCGATCAACCCTTGTGAATCTCTCAGGTACGTCTTACAATCTTCAATTAACTGTTGTTGTCGTTGTTGATCATAATTCAATGCAATGAGGTGTTCAGTCATCTTTCCAATGAAACCAACGTCATTTTGCCATTGGCTTCCATATTGTGCATTTAAGAATTCATCATGACAGACACTGTTCAATTGATATAGTGTTTGGCACCGATTCAATTTTTCGAAAAAATCGTTGCGCGAATTATGCCATGCTGATTTTTTGGTCTTGCTGACGGAACCATTTTTCTTTGTGCTCCACCACACAATTAGCAAGGTACCCACAACCAACAAGACTAACGATACCAGTGAGAAGAACGACATTACCTACTCCAGTAGCAATCTGACAAATAAACCCGGCAACGATACAACCATTGATCAGCGTTACTGCCCAACCAAGCGAATCAATTTGTGCACGTACTCTACTGTACAGAGCAAGATGCTTTTGATGATTGGTGTCGTGCTCCTGAGCACAAAGCCACATCCGGAAGCATACGTTATCAACCCAATGATAAATCGCTACATGGCCAACGAGATAAGCAATCATTAATGCAAACATCTCACCATTACTAAGATGAAGAGGAACTGCATAAAAACAGCTAACGAACATCATCACCGTAATAATTGCATAAAATGCTGCAGACCAACGTGCTGCAAAATAACTATACATCTTTACACCTCCTTTCCAAAAAGCAATTATTTACATTGGGGTCATATTGGATCCTATGCAATTTCCCACTTGATCACACGATTCTTATTAATCGAGCGCCAGTCTTCCTTATTCAGATCATACACACGACGAACAACACTATGATCGTACACACGAGCACCAGATGGATGCTTTTCAGTCGGGATTCGAGCAGGGTTAAGCGTACACGTCATCTTGCGTTCACTACCATCACGCTTTTCAAAAGTAATATGAACCACACGTTCCTTAAGAGCGTTTTCAATCGTGTCGTTCCATTCAACATAGGTCTTGGTTTCGTTCATATCAAATCTCCTTTGTTTGTGACCCTGATATATTACACCATCTCTGTCGAAAGGTCAACCTGGTCAACGGGCAACTACAATCTAAATAAAAATATTGCAACCCTGCACACCTTGTTTTGTACGATCACAAATGGCATTTTTAACGTTTAGACACAGTGACAATAGCGTAACTGAAGCTCAAAAGACACAGAAGCATATTACACTTGGGGTACCACTAACAATGTATCATGTTGATGCTAACTTCAAAGCAATCAACGATGAACTAGTTGGTCTTCATGAAAAGTATGGACTCTCTGTATCTGCTCATGATAGTCAAAAATCGTTAGCTGATATTTTTGGCACAAACAATGTCAATTCGGTGACCCATACAGGTTTCTATCGATTAAACGAAACATCCAATGTTCCAGCCGGTGTTGATGAAAGTGTGTTGATGCACGTGCAGAGCAGCACTGGTGGTATCGATGCTGTTACTGCCATTCAGCTAACTGCAGGGGTTGCTGATGATAATAGTCAAATCCTTTATTATCGTACTAAACAAGGCGAAAACACTTGGAACGCTTGGCAGACGTTTGCAAACAACACACAAATGGATACCAATATCTCAGTGCTGCAAGCTGAGATCGATAAATGTGTAAAGAAAGCTGGTGATATTATGACTGGAGCTTTAACAATCAAAGTTCCATCTACATTCACGGGCAATAACAATATTATCAGTCAAAAAGCTATTCGTCCGGGTAATGGGGGATATCCATCATCACCATCTCAGGACGGATTTACCTATTATGCGTTAAAAGGACCTACACCATCAACGCGCCTTGGGTTTACAGGGTTGTTACAAGACAACACGTCTTTTAGTGGGGTTGCTTTACAGGCGATCAATCCAGCAAACAATAATGCCGACGAAATCGCTGAAATTCGGGTAGGTTGGAAAATGAATTCCAACAACTCAGCATATCGACCATACACATATGCTCCAACCCCTCAAGACGATGGTAATGATAATTTAATTGCTACGACTGGTTGGGTTGATGATCGTATCACCGCGAAGATTGAAGAATCTAACAGCTTTAGTGGTGCTGGGGGTGTGATTACAGGCGATGTGATCATTGAACAGGACCTTACAGTTAATGGCAGCATCAATGCTGGTAAAGGTTCCTTTAATGATAGCGTAATAGTGCTTAATGGTCCTGTAGCTGCTGCACTTCCCTTAACCAAAGGGACCGCCGCGACTGCAAGTAGAGGTTCTGAATCAAATGGATTCTTGGTTATTGATAATAGTACCGAAGCAATGGTCAAAAAAGCCGGCGCTCGTTTTTGGGGGACCGTTAATAGCCAAGGACAATCAACTGCTGAAATTGCAGCAATCAACTGGGTCTTCCCGTACTTACAGAAGAATCTGGACGATGTGATCACCGTAGAGGATGAGGATCTGGTAGTAGCCTTCCTTGACATGGTGGAGAACCACAAGATGATCGTGGAGAATTCCGGACTGCTGACCGTGGCAGCCTTAAAGCAGTTAAATGTGAAGGATAAGCGTATTGTATCCATCCTGAGCGGCGGTAATATGGATGTCATCACCATGTCCTCCGTAGTACAGCAGGGTCTGATCCTAAGAGACCGTATCTTCACCGTATCCGTACTGCTTCCCGACAAGCCCGGTGAGCTGTGCAGAGTATCCGGTATCATTGCCGGCGTTAACGGTAATGTCATCAAGCTGGAGCACAACCAGTTTGTATCCATCAACCGCAGTGCTGCTGTGGAACTGCGTATCACACTGGAAGCATTCGGTACCGAGCATAAGAATGAGATCATTGCCGCTCTGGAAAAAGAAGGCTATCAGCCCAAGGTAGTAAGAACAAATATATAACTGTGCAGAGTCGTGCAGATGTCGCTGCATCGTTTCTTAGAAAAGAAGTGAATGTATCACTGATAAAAGCCGCATATTATAGATATGCGGCTTTTGTATGGAATGGAGAAAAAAGTTATGGCAAAGAAGACAGAAAAAGAACTGGAAATACAGAGACTGGACAAAAAGACACCCTTACAGATGCTCTGGGATTATGTGATGATCACGGTGGCATCCTTTGTCTATGCGGTATCCGTCAGCTTATTTTTGGATCCGAACTCCCTGGCACCCGGTGGAATCACCGGTGTCGCTATTATCTTAAATCGTCTGTTCGGCATTGAGACCGGTACCTGGATGCTGCTCATCAATATACCGATCCTTTTGATCGGTATCTGGAAATTCGGACTGCGGTTTATTCTGTCTACAATCTATTGTACGGCAATGACCTCTCTGTTTACGAACCTGCTGACACCGGTAGGAGCAGTGACCACAGATCCTTTGCTTGCCTCTCTGACCGGAAGTGCCCTGATGGCAGTATCCATGGGCTGGGTGTTCAAGGCCGGATCCACTACGGGAGGAACAGATATTATTATCAAGCTGCTGCGACTAAAGTTCCCGTACCTCAAGACAGGAGCATTGTTTTTCCTGACAGATGTGGTTATTGTCATAGCATCGGCATTTGTATTCCAGAATGTTGACAAGGCACTGTATGCCGGTATCGTGGTCATTATCACATCAGTGGTGCTGGATGTGGTATTGTACGGTCGTGATGAGGCGAAGCTGATCTATATTATCAGCGACCATGCGGAAAAAATCGCAGGGAGATTGTTGGAGGAGCTGGACATTGGTGTGACTTATGTACAGGGCAGTGGTGCTTACAGCGGCAAGGAGAAGAGCGTCATCATGTGTGCCATGAAGAAAAACATTTCTCCCAAGGCGGAAGAGATCGTAAAGGAAGAGGATCCCCTGGCATTTATGATCGTCACCAGTGCCACGGAGATCTTCGGGGAGGGCTATAAGAGCTATTTTAGTGAGAAACTGTAAAAGGTCAATTATTAAATTTCAGGAAAAAAATTTCAGTGAGAAGCTGTGAGGCTGAACATAAAATTTTAGTAAAAAAGCAGCTGAAAGGGCTTACATTTTCAAAGAGAATCCTCTATAATAGCGTCGTGCCGGTAGGGCAGACGCTATTTTTCACTTGTGGTGCACCCGGCAAAGCTCTGATCTGACGTACAAAATCGCATATAAGACTATGCATGAGGTAAGACTGCTACTCAAGTCAAAGC
>ERZ791608.718-NODE-718-length-14061-cov-257.964158_pt1 | contig 14061 bp, 9 predicted proteins | sample MGYA00510276_ERZ791608 | MGnify/ENA primary metagenome ERZ791608 (study PRJEB30046, sample SAMN00791908) | human gut metagenome | study: EMG produced TPA metagenomics assembly of the A metagenome-wide association study of gut microbiota in type 2...
AACAGACCGATTGGCAGGGTTAAGTATGCGCTAAATTAATTCCGCCAACGGGTTTTCTAACATTTTCTTTATTCTTGATGATACATCTTATTATTATTAAAGCAAAGGCTTCAAGCCTTCCCATTTCACATTCCAATTGCCATCCTGCGGGAAACCCGGATTAGGATGAATACTGCCATCCCAGCCGGCACACATCATGGCTACAGCCATCAACAAACCGCCATTGCCAGGAAGATAAAGGCGCAAACGGGCATCCTGATAGTTATGACCGCTTACCAGATAAGTATTCTTCTGCTGGTGCATCAGCAAAGCACCTACTGCATTCTCCGGTTCTCCCATGCGGGCAGCTCCCATAGCCATCATCGGATAATCCCAGCCCCAGGAAGTATTCCATTTCCAATTCTTCCAAATCCACTGTTCGGTCTTCTTCATCTTGGCAAAATCAATCATTCTACTATTATATGGGAACAGACCGATAGCGCCCATCGCGGCTGGATGATCACTGAACATACGAACCTTGGTATAGGTATCAGGCTCGGTTTCTGCAGCAAGATATAAACTGTCTTTAGATGCAAGAGGAGAAATCTTAGCTATAATGTCGTCCCAATGTGCATCACGAGCCTTACCTAGGCGTTCACGCCATTCCTGCGCAATTTTCAAGGCACAATGCCACTGACTGAGTTCGAAAGGAGGATTCACGGTTGTTGCAGCAGGTAAGGTTTCCTGGGCAGCAATACAACCACGAAGAATATAACGGTCTTTCTCCTTATCATATTCTGCAAAGTCGCCCATAAATTCAGCGGTTTCATCGACCAACTTCGCATATTTCTGCAAGATGGCAGGCGAAGGATCAGCACGATAAAGCAATTCCGCCAGATAAATCAGGTGTGGCTGTTGCCAAATCAGGAAACTTCCCACACTAGAAGGAGCCTCTCCTGCATCCGGATCGGTCATTTTCATCCATCTTACTCCCTTGAATCCCTGTCGCTGGGCTATCTTGCGGGCATTCGGCTCAGCCTTAAAATACCAGGATAAAGAACGCTCCAACAATTCAGGATGTCCCCACAAGGCAAATTGTGCCTGGTGCCAGAGAATCATCTCCAAATGGAATTTGCCAAACCAGGAATTATAGGTAAGACCGGTTTCCTGAGGAGGAGTTTCACCTGCATCCTGAATAGCCAGCAGGTATTGGCTCAACACTACACGGCGCTCCATCTCCTGAGCACGAGGATCCTTACACTGTCCGAAATCTACCATCGCTCCTTTCTGCCAATAGCGATTCCAATAAGCCTTGGCTGCATCCGCAACCTCAGCAAAAGTCTTGCTCTCAGAAGATATCTGCTCTGCATATTCACAGGTCAACTTCAAGTCAGCAGACTTTGACTGCAGCTGATAGAAGTTCTTGCCTTTCTGCTTGAGTTTAGCTGTACCCTGCCATCTTAACATCACGAAATAGACGGTTTCATCGATAGTTCGTTTCAATACGGCAGAATTCTTATCCTGTGAAACAAGCATTGTGGAATGAAGATGATCTTTATTCCAATCGCAAGCATCATCACAATGACCGCCTGTAGGATAAGCAAAACGGATATCAAATGCAATAGAACCTTTAGACTGGACGTGAGTAGCAATCATATCCAGCTCAGGATGACAAGTGGTCTCCACCAGATAAGCACGACCATGATAAATAAAGCTGCTCTTAATCATTCCATCCCACATGTCCAAAATTTGGTTAACCTGCTGTATATTCTTAGGATCAGACCCCAGAGAAAGTCCCAATGTACCCAAATGCAGACGATGAGGATTGACACGATACCAATCTCCTGCAGCCTTCTTTCTCTTATCTTCCTTAATCTGGGTAGCGTATGGCTCCTTTCTTCCTCTTCCATAGTCATAATAACGCCAACTTTCTTCCGGTTTATAATTCTCAGGATTGGCAAATGAATGCCAGCCCCAATCGCTCATCGTACCCAAAGGAACGCCCTTGGAATAAGGCTTAGGGAAAGACTGAAGGCCGGTTCCATCGACAGTCATGGCAAAGCCACCATTACCCACAGACAGAGAATTCAACGAATCCATCGTCACTACATGAGGATTATTCCTCTCTACTACCTGCTTTCTATCTATATTCTGAGCAGAAAGGCTCAAGGAAACCAACAGAAAAGCACTTAAAAATATTCTTTTCATTTGTTTGTTTTTAGGTTGTTTTATGTAAATATAAAAACAATAATTCCCCAATTCCATCATAGAAATGGGGAATCATTATATATAAAAGCTTTTAGAACATCTGAGAAACGCGTTTTACGCCTGCGACAAGCGCATCAACCTCCTCCTTGGTATTGTACAAGGCAAAGCTGGCACGAACAGTTCCCAGAATGCCATAACGGTCCATCAAAGGCTGAGCACAATGATGACCGGTACGGACAGCAATGCCCAAACGGTCGAGCAAGGTTCCCATGTCCATATGATGAATATCACCAACCAAGAAGCTGACAACGGCATCCTTGCCCTCCTGCTCACCAAAAAGTCTGATTCCATCGATGGTACGCATCTGCTCCATGCAGTAGCGGGTGAGTTCCTGCTCGTGCTTGGCAATGTTATCCATGCCGAGCGCTGAAACATAATCGATGGCCTTTGCCAGACCATGGGTAGCTACATAATCAGGAGTACCAGCCTCGAACTTGAAAGGTAACTTCTCGAAAGTAGTCTTTTCGAAACTTACACTCTCAATCATTTCGCCACCGCCCTGATAAGGAGGCAACTTGTCGAGCCATTCTTCCTTGCCGTAAAGCACACCGATACCGGTAGGACCATAAATCTTATGTCCGCTGAAAGCGAAGAAATCGCAATCCATATCCTGTACATCCACAGCAAAATGAGGAGTACTCTGAGCGCCATCCACCATGACAGGCACATCGTGCTCATGAGCAATCTTTATCATCTCTTTTACCGGATTCACCGTACCGAGCACGTTGCTCACCTGGGCAATGCTCACGATTTTGGTGCGTTCGGTAAATAAATTGGCGAATTCATCGAGGTTAATCTCACCTTTATCGTTGATAGGGATTACACGGATGGCAATTCCCTTCTTGGCAGCCTGCAACTGCCAAGGCACGATATTGGAGTGATGCTCCATGGTAGAGATAATCACCTCGTCGCCCTCGCTCATAAAGGCATCGCAGAACGATGAAACCACGAGATTCAGACTCTCTGTAGTGCCACGGGTAAAGATGACTTCCTCAACCTTAGGCGCATTGATAAACTTTCGCACGGTTTCGCGGGCTGCCTCATGAAGGTCGGTAGCCTGCTGAGAGAGATAGTGAACACCACGATGCACATTGGCATTTACATTGAGATACTCGTCGCGCATGGCATCGAGCACGCACAATGGCTTCTGCGTGGTTGCCGCATTATCCAGATACACCAATGGCTTATCATAGACCTTTCTCGATAAAATCGGGAAATCTGCTCTTACTTGATTGATATCATACATATTTTTAAGAACTTAACTCCTTTAAAAGGATATTATCTACTTGCAAAGCTTGCAGCCCTCGCACTTATTGAGTTCACCACGGAATCGCTTCTCTACGAGATGATGTAGGCGATCGCGCAATGGCTCCAGTTCCATCTTGTCGATGACTTCGTTGATAAATGCAAACTGAAGGAGCAACTTAGCCTCCTCGCGGCTCACACCACGCTGCTGCATATAGAACAATGCGGCATCGTTGAGCTGACCAACAGTACTTCCATGCGCACACTTCACATCATCGGCATAAATCTCCAGCATCGGCTGGGTGAACATACGGGCTGTCTTCGTTGCACAGAGGTTCTGGTTGGTTTCCTGAGAAATAGTCTTCTGGGCACCATGACGAACCAGCACTCTACCGGCAAAAGCACCACGTGCCTCACCATCGAGTACATACTTATAAAGCTCGTTGCTGGTACAATGACCCACCTGATGATCGATGAGCGTATTGTTATCAACCACCTGGTTCTTGTCGGCAATCACACAACCATTGCAGAAGCACTCAGCTCCCTCGCCCTTGAATACGAGGTCGAGGCGGTTGCGGGTGATACCATTATGAAGGGTGATGACGTTATGGTTTACACGGCTGTTAGCCTGCTGCTCGATATAAACGTTGCTGACACGACGGTTCTTGTAATGAGTCTCCTCCAGACAATAGAGGTCGAGACTGGCATTCTCGCCAACATAAGCCTCGATAACCTGGGTTGCGAGGAAGTTCTTGTCATCGGCTGCATGGTCGCAGAAGAGGAACTTAGCCTCAGCACCCTGTTCCATCACGATGAGTACACGGCGGTTTACCATCAAATCAACATCCGAACGGAGAATATTGATGACCTGAATGGTTCGCTCCACCTTCACGTTCTTTGGTACGTAGATAAGCAAGCCATCCTGTGCCAGGAATGTATTCAATGCAGTGATGCCATCTTCGTCGGTTTTGGCAATCTTAGCGTAGTATTTCCCGATGAATTCAGGGTTTTCTGCAGCAATCTTGTTCAAAGAGTCCACGATTACGCCCTCCGGAAGCTCTACTTTAGGCAATGCTTTGTTATAAAAAGCATCGTTTACCACGAAGTAGAGCGAAGTGCTCAGGTTAGGCACATCGCAGCGGAAAGCCTCGTATGGATCTACCGGAATTTCCAGACGGTTCAAGTTCAAGCCATAGTCTGGCTCGAAGATGGCGCTCATATCTGTGTACTTGTATCTTTCTACCTTTCGGGAAGGGAAGCCCAGGCGACGGAAGTCCTCGAAAGCAGCATCACGCACCGCATTGAGCACCTCAGCACTGTTCTTCTTGATCATTCTCGAAGAAGACTGATACAAGTCTAAATATTGTTTTTCTGAAAGCATAGCCATCCTCCTTATTTATTTCTCATCTACTTCAGCCTTGATCCAGTCGTAGCCGCGAGCTTCAATCTCCTTGGCAAGTTCAGGACCGGCAGTCTTCACGATTCTACCCTTATAGAGTACGTGAACCACACTTGGCTTAATCATATCGAGCAGACGCTCATAGTGAGTGATGACAATGGCAGAAGTCTGGTCGGTATGCATCTTGTTTACACCGTCAGCCACAATACGCATCGCATCCACGTCGAGACCCGAGTCGGTTTCATCAAGGATAGAGAGCTTTGGCTCCAGCATCGCCATCTGGAAAATCTCGTTGCGTTTCTTCTCACCACCAGAGAAACCTTCGTTTACAGAACGGCGAGCCAACTTGCTGTCCAATTCCACCAACTCGCGCTTCTCACGCATCAGTTTCATGAATTCGCTTGTATTCAATGGTTCCAAACCCTGATACTCACGCTTGGCATTGATAGCCGCACGCATAAAGTTAGTCATGGATACACCAGGAATCTCCACCGGATACTGGAAAGAGAGGAACAAGCCTTCACGGGCACGGTCCTCTGGCTTCATATCCAGAAGGTTCTTGCCGTTGAAGATAGCCTCACCCTCGGTTACGGTATAGAGAGGGTTACCTGTAAGCACAGCGCTCAAGGTTGACTTACCGGAACCGTTAGGTCCCATGATAGCATGTATCTCACCATCGTTGATGGTCAGGTTGATACCTTTCAATATTTCTTTGCCTGCAATAGTAGCATGCAGATTCTTTACCTCTAACATAATTTTAGTCAATTTTTATCGATTTCATCGAGAATTATGATAACTATCCTACGGTTCCTTCGAGTGAAACACTCAGGAGTTTCTGTGCCTCAACGGCAAACTCCATAGGCAACTTGTTGAGCACATCCTTGGCATAACCGTTTACGATCAAGCCGACAGCCTCCTCGGTAGGAATACCTCGCTGATTGCAATAGAAGAGCTGGTCTTCTGAAATCTTCGAGGTAGTTGCCTCATGCTCGAACACGGCTGTATCGTTATGGGCATCCATATATGGGAAGGTATGCGCTCCACAATCGCTACCCAGCAACAAGGAGTCGCAGGAACTGTAGTTGCGCGCATTGTCGGCATTGGATGTGGCACGAACCAGACCTCGATAGGAGTTCTGGCTATGACCTGCCGAGATACCTTTAGAGATGATGGTACTCTTGGTGTTCTTACCCATGTGAATCATCTTGGTACCTGTATCGGCCTCCTGATAGTTGTTTGTAACAGCTACGCTGTAGAACTCAGCTACAGAGTTGTCGCCACGCAAGATACAGGAAGGATACTTCCAGGTAATCGCAGAACCCGTCTCTACCTGAGTCCAGCTCAACTTAGAGTTCACACCGCGCAAGTCGCCTCGCTTGGTTACCAGGTTCAGCACACCACCCTTACCATGCTCATCACCAGGATACCAGTTCTGAACGGTAGAGTATTTCACCTCAGCATTATCCTTGACAATAATCTCTACGATAGCCGCATGGAGCTGGTTCTCATCACGCATTGGCGCTGTACATCCCTCCAGGTAAGAAACGTAGGCACCATCATCGGCGATGATCAATGTACGCTCAAACTGACCGGTGTTACGGGCATTGATGCGGAAGTAACTGCTCAACTCCATCGGGCAGCGGACGCCCTTAGGAATATAAACGAATGAGCCATCACTGAATACGCAACTGTTCAAGGCTGCATAAAAGTTATCACGATAAGGAACCACGGTTCCCAGATACTCTCTTACCAGATCAGGATGCTCCTTCACAGCCTCACCAATACTGCAGAAGATGACGCCCTTCTCACGGAGTTTCTCCTTGAAGGTAGTCTTCACCGACACAGAGTCCATGATGGCATCTACAGCGGTACCGCTCAAAGCTAGACGCTCCTCCAGAGGAATACCGAGTTTGTCGAATGTTTTCTCCAACTCAGGATCAATCTCCTGGTTTTTTGGCTTCTTTGCCAAAGGGTCGGCATAGTATGAAATCTCCTGGTAGTCAATAGGTGGCACGTGAACGTGTCCCCACTTTGGCTCCTTGAGCGTCTTCCAGTAATTGTAGGCTTTCAGACGAAATTCGAGCATCCAGTCTGGCTCTCCCTTCTTCTGCGAGATCAGGCGCACAACATCCTCGTTGAGACCCTTTTCTATGATTTCAGTATGTACATCGGTGGTAAAACCATACTCGTATTTCTGGTCTATCACATCCTTGACAACCTGATTCTGTTCTTTCTCTATTTCTGCCATTGTTATTTAGAATAACCGTTCGTTATTTTAACCCTAAATAGGGATAAGCCGCTGAGGACTCATCCCTACCTTATTATATATATGATAGAGCGAAAAACAAATGAATTCTTCGCTTTTCGTTCTTCACTCTTCACTTTATTAAAGCTTCTGCTCTACCTCGATCTCAGTGAAGGTCTCGATAACGTCGCCCTCCTGGATATCGTTGTAGTTGACGAGGCTCAAACCGCATTCCATACCGGTAACCACCTCCTTAACATCGTCCTTGTAACGCTTCAAGGCATCGATTTCTGCTGTACGTATCACGATACCGTCACGGATGACGCGAGCCTTATCCTTAGCGTGTACCTTACCCTCGGTAACGAGACAACCGGCAATAGTACCCACCTTAGAAATCTTGAAGGTCTGCTTAACCTCAACCTGACCGGTAACGATTTCCTTCTTCACCTTGTCGAGCATACCAACCATCGCACTCTTGATATCATCGATAGCATCGTAGATGATAGAGTATGTGTTGATCTCAACACCCTCACGGTCGGCAGCCTTACGAGCATCGGCAGATGGACGAACCTGGAAACCAACGATGACTGCATCTGAAGCAGATGCCAGCATCACGTCGTTCTCTGAAATCTGACCCACAGCCTTGTTCACCACGTTCACCTGAACCTTCTCGGTAGAAAGCTTGATGAATGAGTCGCTCAAAGCCTCAACAGAACCATCGGTATCACCCTTCACGATGACGTTCAACTCATGGAACTCACCACGTGCGATACGGTGAGAGATATCACCCAGGGTCAAGCGCTTCTGAGTACGCAAGCCCTGCTCACGCTGCAGCTGCTCACGCTTGTTGGCGATTTCGCGAGCCTCCTGCTCTGTCTCGATTACGTGGAACTGGTCACCTGCAGTAGGCGCACCATTCAAACCCAGGATGATAGCTGGCTCAGCGGGAGCTGCTGACTTGATGTTGGCATTACGCTCATTGAACATCGCCTTGACACGCCCCCAAGAAGTACCGGCGAGTACGATGTCGCCTACCTTCAGGGTACCGTTGGCAACCAATACGGTAGAAACATATCCACGACCCTTGTCGAGAGAAGACTCGATGATGGTTCCTGTAGCACGACGGTTAGGGTTAGCCTTCAAGTCGAGCATGTCAGCCTCGAGGAGCACCTTGTCGAGCAAATCGTGAACACCGATACCCTTCTTGGCACTGATTTCCTGGCACTGATACTTACCACCCCACTCCTCAACGAGCAGGTTCATGTTAGCCAAGTCCTCACGGATACGGTCTGGGTTAGCACCTGGCTTATCAATCTTGTTGATTGCGAATACCATAGGCACACCGGCAGCCTGGGCATGAGCGATAGCCTCTTTGGTGGTAGGCATCACAGAGTCATCGGCTGCGATGATGATGATGGCGATATCGGTAGCCTGGGCACCACGGGCACGCATGGCGGTAAACGCCTCGTGACCTGGAGTATCAAGGAAGGTAACCTTGCGGCCACTGTTCAGCGTAACACTGTATGCACCGATATGCTGGGTAATACCACCTGCCTCACCGGCAATCACATTGGTATTGCGGATATAGTCGAGCAAAGAGGTCTTACCATGGTCTACGTGACCCATGACGGTTACGATTGGAGCACGTGGAACCAAGTCGTTCTCATCATCCTCTTCCTCGCTCACGGCCTCCTGAACCTCGGCACTCACGTATTCGGTCTTGAAACCGAATTCCTCAGCTACCATATTGATGGTCTCTGCATCCAGGCGCTGGTTGATAGATACCATGATACCGACGCCCATCAGCGTAGAGATAACCTGAGTAACGCTGATATCCATCATCGTAGCCAACTCGCTAACGGTAACGAACTCAGTAAGTTTCAGGATCTTGCTTTCCTTCTGCTCCTGACGAGCCTGATCCTGCAACTTCTCCTGAACAGCCTCACGCTTCTCCTTACGGTACTTAGCACCCTTCTTGTTCTGACTCTTGCTGGTCAAACGTGCAAGAGTCTCCTTAACCTGGCGTGCTACAGCCTCGTCATCAACCTCGATCTGGCGCTGGTTGCTGCGGTTGTTGTTATTGCCGCGATTATTATTGTTATTATTTCTGTTGCGGTTCTTGTTCTTCTTGTTATTACCGCCGTTGTTGCCATTACCTCCGCCATTATTCTTAGCTTCGGCAATGATGTCTACACGTTCTTTGTTGATACGAACACGCTTTTTGCGCTCATTGTGCTGTTGAGCCATTTTCTCCTCACGTTCCTTGCGGCGCTCCTCCTTGGTTTTCTTCTTAGGACGAGTGCTCTGGTTGAGGGAAGACAAATCTATCTTGCCCAACACCTTAGGCTCATTAGCAGTAAACTTCTTCTCACTCTTGAGAGTAAACACGCTGTTATCTGCTACGCCAGCAGAATGCTGTGCAGTTTCATTCTTAGCATGATGATGCTCTTTCTTTCCCTGAGGAGCATTCTGCTTATTCATCTGAGCGTTTGACTGCTGTGATTTCTGATGATTTTCCTGTTTCATTTGCTGTTTATGCTGAGAAGCCTGTTGTGGCTTCTGTTCCTTCTTTTGCTCAGCCTTAGGAGCGTCTTTCTTCTGCTCAGGACTGACGGCAGCAGTCTCAGGCTTTTCCGCAACAGACTCTGCAGCAGGCTTCTTACCGATATTGTCCAAGTCAATCTTTCCCAGCGGCTTATACTGCTGCCGTCCATTAGACTCCAACAAGCTTTCAGCGCGATTGTCCTTCTGCTCTGGCGCACGCTTCTTATCTTTTGCTTTTTTGGTAAAGAGTTTCTCAGCCTGATCACGAACCTCTCTGTCCTGACTGAAGGCATCATTCAATGCCTTGTATTGCTGGTCGGTGAGTTTGAAGCTCGGTTCTGCCTTGACATCTCCCAGGTCTTTTCTTTTCTCTAGGAATTCAACTGCCGTCTGAAGTCCTATATTTAATTCACGTAGTGCTTTATTTAATCTGATGCTCATAAATTATTTATTCTCCTATTTTTAAAGTTAGATTCCCTGCAAGCACTCGCTGGCAAGGGAATTATTGTTCGAATTCGGCGCGCAACACGCTGAGTACATGATCAACGGTCTCCTCTTCGAGGTCAGCCTTCTCAATCAGCAAGTTGCGAGGTGCATTGAGTACCTGCTTGGCAGTATCAAGACCGATGCCCTTGATAGCATCGATAACCCACTGGTCAATCTCATCAGAGAACTCATCCAAGTAGATATCCTCATCGGCCTCATTCTCGTCTACCTCACGGAATACATCGATGGTATATTCTGTAAGCATAGAAGCCAGTTTGATGTTCATACCGCCACGGCCGATAGCCAAACTAACTTCCTCAGGCTGCAAGTAAACCTCTGCTTTCTTGTTCTCATCATCAACATTGATTGAAGAAACCTTGGCTGGAGCCAACGCACGCTGAATGAAGAGTTTGGTATTGCTTGAGTAGTTGATGACATCGAGATTCTCGTTGCAAAGTTCGCGAACGATACCGTGAACGCGGCTACCCTTAACACCTACACATGCACCAACCGGGTCGATACGCTCATCGAATGTTTCAACAGCAATCTTAGCACGCTCTCCCGGAAGACGGGCGATACGGCGGATTGCAATCAGACCGTCTGCAATCTCAGGAACCTCAGCCTCCAACAGGCGTTGCAGGAAGATTGGAGCAGTACGGCTCAAGATAATCTTTGGATTATTGTTCTCGTTGTCTACACGAAGGATGACCGCACGAACAGTCTCACCCTTGCGGTAAGTATCACCAGGAATCTGCTCAGTCTTAGGCAACATGAGCTCGTTGTTCTCATCATCTACAATCAGAACCTCGCGCTTCCAAACCTGATAAACCTCACCAGAGATAACCTGACCTACGCGATCCTTGTATTTGTTGTAGAGTGAATCATGCTCCAACTCAAGAATCTTGGAAGCCAAAGTCTGACGAAGAGTCAAGATGGCACGACGACCAAACTTATTGAAGTCAACCGTCTCACTTACATCCTCACCAACCTCGTAATCCGGCTCAATCTTACGAGCCTCAGAAAGTGTAATTTCCTTATTTTCATCTTCAACTTCGCCATCAGCAACAACAATACGGTTGCGATAAATTTCGAAGTCACCCTTGTCAGGGTTCACGATGACATCAAAGTTTTCGTCACTACCAAAAATCTTGGCAAGTACATTACGGAAGCTCTCCTCCAATACACTTACCAATGTAGTACGGTCGATATTCTTTGTTTCTTTAAACTCGCGGAATGTATCAATCATACTCGCTGTCAATTCTTGCTCTTTTTTAGCCATAACTTAATTGAAACTAATTATGTATTTTGTATATTTTACTTTATCCATCTGGTAAACGTGATCAACCTCCTGCTTAACCGGACGTTTTTTACCTTCAACCTTTACCTTTTCTTCAACGCCAACTGTGAAGTCATTTCCTTCAACAGCTTTCAAGATACCCTTCACCTTCTTGCCGTCGGCATCAAGCACCTCTACCTCCTTGCCAATGAAATTGATATACTGCTGCGGAACTTTGAACGGTTGACCCAAGCCTGCAGAGCCAACTTCGAGCTCATAGTCTTCCTCGTCACGGTTCAAATGATCCTCAATATACTTACTCAAGGCAACACAATCCTCAATCCATACTCCATCGGCATGGTCAATCTCAACAACGATTCTATCGTCGGGACTGATTTCAATGCTTACCAAGAAATATTCCTTATCTTGGAGCCATTCTTCAACTAATTTTTTTACGACGTTTTTATCAATCATATATACCTTATTAAAATAAAATGAGGAACTCTTGTGAGCCCCTCATTCCACTGAACGTTGCAAAATTACAAATATTTTTGTGATTAGCCAAAAAAAATGCAACTTTTTATTCGCGACGTGCACATTTTTAATCGATTGTGCACGTTTTTGTACTTATTTCTTCACAGGATGCAGTATTTTTTCGTATTCTGATGGAGAATTCAGCAATTTTACTGCTTCCTTAATCTGCTTGTCGTAACGCATGGAATTCTGGATGGCACCGCGCTGGAAATAATAGGCAGAAACGATGTCATTTTCCAACAGATGCTTGATGTAATCCTTGTTATAATCCAGATCCTTTGCCACATTATGGCTCAGCTTTTTCTTCAAAGCCTCAAACTCTGCCTTGGCATCATCGTAGTAGCCTTCAAACTTAGCGAGTTTTTCCAAGTCCTTGAGATACTTTTCTGTTTCACGGTCGTACTGGAAGTTAGCCTTCAACACGCGTGTCTTGAATTCATCATAGTCGGCATCGGTCAGCGAGAATTCCTTCGCAGGAGCAATAGCAGGATGCTTGGCGATATAATCAACCTCATAATTAAGCATCACCTCATTACTATCGCGGGCACCAGCCAGATAGAAGGCAATGTTTGGCAAAGAATCAGGCTTTACTTCTACATCCGGCTTCACACCACCTCCATCTCTCACTTCTCTGCCACCTGCGGTATAGAACACCTTGGTAAGAGAGTCGGGAACATGCTCCACATAACCGCCCTTATCGTGCTTATAGTTGAGTGCCTGAACGCATCGACCGCTAGGAATGAAATATTTAGCAGTAGTGAGTTTCACCTGTCCGTTATAAGGCAAATCCATGGTAGTCTGCACCAATCCCTTTCCATACGTGCGCGTGCCTAATATTACAGCACGGTCATAATCCTGCAGACTGCCGCTCATGATTTCACTGGCACTGGCAGAATTCTCGTTCACCAATACCACCATCGGCATAACGGAATCTATCGGTTCAACCGTGGTCTTATAAACATGATTAGAACGCTGCAACTTTCCCTTCATCTCCAAGACTGTCTTACCTTTAGGCAAGAACATATTGATGATACTGACCGCTTCGGTAACAGAACCACCACCATTATTACGCAGATCGAAGACAAGGCTAGTGGCTCCTTGCTTTCTCAAATCGATGAAAGCACGACGCACTTCCTTGGCAGACTGCTCGGTAAAGGAATTGAAGTTGATGTAACCGATGTTACCCTCCAACATGCCATAATAAGGCAAGAACGGCAACTGGATGGTACGGCGTGTTACCTTCACCTTCATCGTCTTGCCTGTACTTGGACGCTTAACTTTCAGCATGAAAGAAGAACCCGGTTCACCACGAAGATGATCGCTGACATAGCTCACCTCCTTATTGGTCATATCCTCATCATCAATACTCAGGATGATGTCACCCTTCTTCAGTCCCACTTCTGCAGCAGGCATATTCTCGTAAGGCTCGCTGACACAGACGCGCTGCAACTGGAAATTATAGCGTATCACCGCACCTACACCCGCATACTTGCCGGTGAGCAGATTCTTGAGTTCCTTCATCTTCTGCTCAGGATAATAGGTAGTATAAGGGTCGAGACTACGCAACATGGCATTGATACCATTTCCGACCACAACTTCAGCATCGAGCGTATCAACATACATCAAATCGAGATTCTTGTAGATGGCATTGAATATTTCCATATTCTTTGCGGCTTTGAAGTCATGATCTTTGTCAACCTGGGCAAAAGTAGGAACCGCCAGGAGCACCATAAGCAAGGAGAACAGTATTCTTTTCATTGTTACCTTATTTAATTGTATATGATTCAACTTATTGGTTATTTCCTCCCCTCTTCACGGCATTCGCCCTCGGGAGAAGATTTCGACCACAAAAGTACTCATTTCTTTGCGAAAAACACCATAAAATAGGCAAAAAGTGGCACAAAGATAAGAAAAAATACACTTTTTTAGGGAAAAAGCGAAAAAAGTCAGCAAAAAATTTGGCAGAATGAAGAAAAGTTAGTACTTTTGCACACGCAAATAAGGAACTTCATGTTCTTTACAGAAAAAACGCTTCAATAGCTCAGTTGGTTAGAGCACCTGACTGTTAATCAGGGGGTCGTTGGT
>ERZ791608.719-NODE-719-length-14060-cov-5.488468_pt1 | contig 14060 bp, 11 predicted proteins | sample MGYA00510276_ERZ791608 | MGnify/ENA primary metagenome ERZ791608 (study PRJEB30046, sample SAMN00791908) | human gut metagenome | study: EMG produced TPA metagenomics assembly of the A metagenome-wide association study of gut microbiota in type 2...
CTTGATGAGCTTCACAGCAGCGGGACTGTTCGGGACTTTCACCCGATTCCCTTTTAATCCGTCGGGTCGAAACAACCTTCCGGAACCAATCGGTGGCAAAGATAGTTTATTTTTTCTGAATTTTAATACAGTTTTGCTATTTAAGAAATGGTTTTTGTATACTCCTTTCGTTCAGGAGTTTCGTGAAATATCAAAAAAAACAGGGGAAAGAGGAGGTTCGGGCAGGAAGATGCAGGGAGCCTGTCTGATTCGTGCTGATGTTTTTTTATTTTTTGTACAAAAAATAAAAATGTTTGTACAAATTTTCAGCGACTTCTGAAAGCGTTTTTCTCAGAGAACCGATAATTTTAGTAGTTTTGCCCTGATGAACCATTAAATATATGCATGTATGAAAGAAATAAATGTATCGGAACTGAAAGATAACATGTTCGACGCTATCAGTAAGGAATGGATGCTGGTAACGGCCGGAACACAGGAAAAGTTTAACATGATGACGGCAAGCTGGGGCGGAACCGGTGTTTTGTGGGCAAAGCCCGTAGCCTTTATTTTCATCCGTCCCGAGCGTTATACCTACCAGTTTATTGAAGAGGGAGAAACGCTTACCCTGTCTTTCTTAGGCGAAGAGCATAAAGATATACATAAAATCTGCGGTTCCAAGTCGGGACGCGACATCGACAAGGTAGCGGCTACCGGACTGAAACCTTTTGCCACTCCCGAAGGAAACATTGCCTACGAGCAGGCACGTATGGTACTGGAATGCAGAAAACTGTATGCCGATATGATAAAGCCCGAGCAGTTTATCGATGCTTCACTGGTAAGCCGCTGGTACGGCGAAGGACATGGCGGATTCCATAAAATGTATGTCGTAGAGATAGAACATGTATGGGTGAAAGAGTGAGCATAATGCTCGTCAGAATCCCATGATAAACTCATCCAGCGAATCGTTTTCGTCCATACCCATCTTGTCGTGTTTGAGGCGGTTTTTCCGTTTCTTCAAGGCGACCTTGCTGGTGTCGAGCAGGTAAAGCATGTTGCTGTTTGAGATGCCGATTTTGATGAGGCAGCAAAGCGAGATGTCCGCCTTTGTCAGCGTCGGGAACTTTTTCCAAAGCCGGTCTGTAAAGTTGTTGTAGCAGATGTTTATAACTTCCGCCAGATTGTCCTGTTCCTCGTCGGAGAGCACTACCGACCGGCTTTGTATTTTATCCTGCTGGCTCATTTTATTGAGCTGTTCCATTTTTCTGATGATCTCGCTGTGGCGCAGGATTTCCTTTCTCATGGCAGCTTCCTTTGAAGAGTATTCGCTCCTCATCTTTTCCCTCTGTGAAAGTTCTTTGTCCAGAGCCATTTCCTTTTCGATGATTTTTTCCTGTGCAGCATGCAGGTCGATAGTCTTTTCTTGCAGTTGCAGCCTCATTTCCTTCATCAGGTCGTCTTTTGATCGCATCTGTTCTGCCAGTTTGCGTTTTTCTTCCCTATATATATAAGAAAGTATGATAGTAGCAATAAGTACTGCTATACAAATTCCGAATAATGAGATATAAAGACGTTGTTGTTTTATTTTCAGCAAAGTGTTTTCATCTTGAATCGAGGCGTATTTAAGTTGGAGGTCTGCTACTTTAGATTCTAACCGTATGGATGGGATGTGTCTGGTAGTTTGGTGTACCGTTTGCTGTATTTCATCGTTTTGTACAGGTTGTATATTCAATGTACTGTCAGAACTTTCATGCTTCAGTTGTTCTATCTGTAGCAATGGAGTATTTATTTCATGTGTTTTTTTCAGATAAATGATAAGTGAAAGTGAAGCAGCTGCTGCTATGATAATTATGATGACGAGGATGATATTTTTCATAATAAACATTTGTAAAGCTATTACAAATATAGCTCAAAAAGTGACATGTCTCCTTGTTCTTTTCCTCTTGTCTACCTTCCTCTTTTAAATATTTTCTTATTTCTTTGATAATCAGCGTGCTGATATTCTATAAATGTCTACTTTGCGTCACCCTCTTTTCCTTGTATGATGCCTGATTTTATTCTATCTTCGTAGTGATGAAAAGTAAGATAGATATGGTTTTATACAAATGTTTTTACTTACCATAATCGAATACAGATATTTTGAATTCGATTTTTATTAACTTGTTTACCCTATTAAAATTAGTCATTATGCAAAGCAGTAACACGTATTTCAAAATCAGGATGGTATGTTCCTTATTATTAGGTCTGGCTGTTGTTTATGGACTTGTGGAAAGTATTGGAAAAAATGCTTTGTGGCTTGCTCTTCTTATGGGACTATTTATAATTTCTATTCTTTTCGATTTGTTGGTACTATATAAGAAGAAGGCAGCTTGTCCCGATAAAGGGAAGTATCTTTATTTGGATGCCGGAGCCATGTGTGTATGGTGGATTTTATTTTTTGCAGTAGATGGATATTTCTCGTTGGGAGTTGTATGCGCATTGGTAACAATCACGTTGGTTAACGATGTATTATATCATCTGTATTCCCGTTGATAGTATCTCTTTATTACCCTTTCAATAGGCATTCCCTGTGTTGCCGGAGTATCATTTTCCGGCAGTACAGGGAATCATAATATGCGGGTAGAGGGTATTATTTCCCCCTTACTATCTTCTTTATTTCGTTCAGCTTGTTCAGCGCCTCCAGCGGAGTCAGGTTATTCACGTCCAGATTCAGTATTTCGTCACGTATCTGGCACAGCACAGGGTCGTCGAGCTGGAAGAAACTCAGCTGCACTCCGTCCTGATGCACGGTCTTAGGCTCTACCTTATGGTGTGAAGAGATACCTTCCTGACGGTTTTCCTTTTCCAACTGATGCAGAATCTCGTCGGCACGCTTAACGATGGTCTTGGGCATACCTGCCATCTTTGCCACATGAATACCGAACGAGTGTTCGCTTCCTCCCCGTTCCAGCTTACGCAGGAAGATGACCTTGTTGTCGACTTCCTTCACCGAAACGTTGTAATTCTTGATACGCGGGAAGCTTTCTTCCATATCGTTCAGCTCGTGATAGTGTGTGGCGAAGAGCGTACGGGCACGGGCTCGCTTGTGCTCGTGTATATGTTCCACGATGGCCCAGGCGATGGAAATACCATCGTAAGTAGAGGTACCACGTCCCAGTTCGTCGAACAATACCAGGCTGCGGGGCGAAAGGTTGTTCAGAATATCTGCCGCTTCGTTCATTTCTACCATGAAGGTTGATTCGCCCACCGAGATATTGTCGCTGGCTCCCACACGGGTAAAAATCTTGTCCACCAGTCCGATGTGCGCACTTTCGGCAGGTACGAAACAGCCTATCTGCGCCATGAGGGTGATCAGTGCTGTCTGTCGGAGCAAGGCAGACTTACCTGCCATGTTCGGTCCGGTGATGATAATGATTTGCTGCGTTTCCGTATCGAGGTACACATCGTTGGCAATGTATTTTTCTCCTGCCGGAAGCTGTTTCTCGATGACCGGATGACGTCCTTGCTTGATGTCGAGAATATCGTCGTCGGCAACCACCGGACGGATATATTTGTTGGCCCGGGCTGCGTTGGCAAACGACAGCAGGCAGTCCAGACGGGCTATCTGTGTCGCATTGATCTGGATGGCAGGGATAAACTCGGCAAGTTCTGCCACCAGTTCGTTGTACAGTTGGGTTTCCAGAATCAGAATCTTGTCTTCCGCTCCCAGAATCTTCTCTTCGTACTCTTTCAGTTCCTGCGTGATGTATCGTTCCGCGTTGACCAGTGTCTGCTTGCGTATCCAGTCGGCTGGAACCTTGTCTTTATGTGTATTTCTTACCTCGATGTAATAGCCGAACACGTTGTTGTAGGCTATTTTCAGGCTGGGGATGCCCGTCAGCTCACTTTCGCGCTGCTGTACTTGCAGCAGGTAATCCTTGCCCGAGTAAGCAATGTGGCGCAGTTCGTCCAGCTCCTGATTGACTCCGTCGGCAATCACTCCTCCCTTGTTGACCAGCAGCGGGGGATCGTTGTTTATTTCCTTGGCAATCTTGTCGCGGATGGAAGCACAGAGATTCAACTGCTCTCCTATCTTCCGCAGGCTTTCGTTGTCGGCATTCAGACAGGCATTCTTGATAGGCTCTATTGCTTGAAGGGCTACTTTCAACTGAACGACTTCACGCGGAGAGATACGTCCTACGGCAGCTTTCGAAACAATACGTTCCAAATCGCCTATCAGATGCAATTTCTCTTCGATAAAATCCTTGAAATCCGGTTCGCGGAAGAAATATTCCACTACATCCAGTCGTTCGTTGATGGGCTTCACGTCTTTCAGCGGGAAGACAATCCACCGCTTCAGCAGACGGGCTCCCATCGGGCTGATGGTATGGTCGATGACATCGAGTAGGCTGGTTCCGCCTTCATTCATGCTGCCTATCAGTTCCAGGCTGCGTATCGTGAACTTGTCGAGGCGTACATATTTATCCTCTTCGATGCGTGCCAGCGAAGTGATGTGCCCGATCTGGTAATGCTGTGTCATATCCAGATATTGCAGAATGGCTCCGGAAGCAATGATACCATTCTTCAGATGTTCCACTCCGAAACCTTTCAGGTTCTTGGTTTCGAAATGTTTCAGCAGCTTTTCGCGGGCAGACGCTTCGGTAAACACCCAGTCGTCCAGCTCGAAGGTAAAGAACTTGTTGCCGAAATTACCTTCGAACATCGGTTTCTTTCCCCGTTCGAACAAGACTTCTTTCGGGGCAAAATTATTCAGTAATTTGTCGATATAGTCGAAAGGGCCTTCAGCGGTAAGAAATTCTCCCGTCGAAATATCCAGGAAAGCGACACCGCAAGCTGTCTTGCCGAAATGTACGGCAGCCAGGAAGTTGTTTTCCTTATAAGATAATACATTATCGCTGATGGCAACACCCGGCGTAACCAGTTCGGTGATGCCTCTTTTTACCAGCTTCTTTGTGGTTTTCGGGTCTTCCAGTTGGTCGCAGATAGCCACACGTCGTCCTGCCCGAATCAGTTTCGGCAGGTACGTATCGAGTGCGTGGTGCGGAAATCCCGCCATCTCTACCGTCTTACCCTGTCCGTTGGCACGTTTGGTCAGCGTGATTCCCAGAATTTCGGAAGCTGTTACGGCATCTTCCGAATACGTTTCATAAAAGTCGCCACACCTGAAGAGCATGATTGCATCGGGATGTTTCGCCTTTAAGTCGAAATACTGCTTCATCATGGGGGTTAATACCACGTCATTGTCCTTAGCCACGGTTATTCCTTTCTTTTTAAGATTATGTTTAGGGACAGCAAAGATACTTCAAAAGCGTGAATACTTGATATAAGAAAATGGAAAAATCTTTTTTCGAGGGTTCAAGGATGAAATAGATGCAACATCTTTTTAATAAAGTTTACAGCTTTTGAAATGTTTTTAGAACCATAACGTCATTGTTCTGTCGTTTGCTTGTAATTAGGGTCGGATACTTTTGCACCAGTTTTTAATGGGATTTGTTTATGAGGTATTTAGCTTTAACAGGAATCATGTGCTTATTGCCTTTTTCGGCATCTGCAAATTTATTAAAAGGAAAAGTAATAGACCAAAGTACGAAGGAGGCTTTGATTGGAGTGTCTGTAGCATTAAAAGGTAATCCCAGTATTGGGACTATTACAGACGTAGATGGTAATTTTTCTCTTGATGTTGATGCAACGAAAGCAACATTGGAGCTGACTTATGTAGGGTATGTGACAAAGGAAATCAGTTTATCGGAAGATAAGCAAGGGGTGGTTGTTGAAATGAATGAAGACAATTTCAAATTGGATGAAGTGGTGGTGACCGGACAAGGTGCTGAAATCAAAAAGAGACGTTTGTCATCGAATGTTTCGACGGTAAGTGAAAAAGATTTGGTGAAAATGCCACAAGGGCGTATTGATCAGATGTTACAAAATGCACTTCCGAATGTGCAGATAAACTTGTCAAATGGACAGCCGGGTACGACGTCTTTGATTAAGGCTCGTGGTCTTTCTTCTGCTTTTTCAAATTCTACTCCTGTTATTTATGTTGATGGAGTACGTGTGGATAACATGAATACGGGAGCAACATTGAATAACTCTTTGAGTGGAAATGCTGCTGCTACAGGTTCTATTGGGGATATTCCGATGGAAAATATAGAACGTATAGAATATGTGACCGGAGGTGCTGCTACTACATTATACGGTTCGGATGCTGCAAACGGAGTGATTCAGATATTCACTAAAAAAGGAGGTGAAGGACGTTTTAATGCTTCTGTAGAGGCTGAGTTAGGAGCAGATGTCGCATCTTCTCAGTTTTATCATTTTAAGCGTACGAAAGAATTGTTGCATCAGACTGGTTTCTCACAGAAATATCGTGTAGCTTTCGATGGCGGAAATGAAAAATATGGTTATAGTTTAGGAGCGAGCATGAGTAATAGTACCGGAACTTTGATACATAACGGGAATGAAGATAAGAAGTACGATTTGCGTTTCGGTTCTCGTCTGAAAATTAATAAAGCATTAGAATATCAGAACTCATTTGGTATGGTAGTGGAAGACTTCCGCCGTAGCCGTAATGGTAATCAGGGAGGATATACGGGATTGTGGTTTACGGAAGGTTCTGCTGCTGCTAATTTTGATTATGTAGATGAAAATGGGAATTCCGTTGGCTACAATCCGGATATTGATGCTGCAAGTGATTATGAATTTGCCCAGATGAAGGCTTTCGTCGATAAAGCTGAAGCTTTGCAGAATAATAAAGAATCTGTACGTCGTTTTCAGACATCTCAGTCACTTTCATTTAAACCTCTTCAGAATCTTACTTTTAAAGGGACTTTTGGATTGGATTATCGTTTGAATACGAATAAGAATATTACGACAAACGAGTATTTGATTCATACTCAGCAAAAGCCGGAAGGAACTTCGGATGCGGGTAGTATCAATAACTTCGACCGTAACTATTTAGGGCTTACCATTGAATTGAACGGACAATATAATTATCATTTCCGTGATATTCTGAGTCTGGTTACAACTGCTGGTTTTCAGTATTTCAGCACTTATGACCATCAGTCTGTGTATAATGGAACGAATGTCAGAGATGGTGCGCTGATTATGACTGGAGCTGGTACACAGAGTGCCGATGAATGGTTGAGCTATCTATATAATTATGGTGTATTTGTACAAGAGAACATTGGTATAAAAGATAAATATTATTTGGACTTAGGTTTGCGTGCAGACTATAACACTGCATTTGGTGATAATGTGGGTTGGCAATATTATCCTAAAATTGGATTGTCTTATCAGTTGTCGGACGAAGCGTTTATGAAATCCATTGTAAACAGTGGTATGCTGAATTCCTTCAGACTATTTGCCAATTATGGTATTGCAGGTAGTTATCCACCTGCTTTCGAGTATCAGAAAACAATCGCTGTGAATTCGTTCTTAGGTCAGCAGGCTGCTTCGTTCGGTAAGTATGGTAATCCGGATTTGGGACCGGAAAAGAAACATTCGTATGAAGTCGGCTTTAATACTGTATTGTTTAACCATTTTTTGAATGTCGGGTTAACTTATTATTATGCTCGTACCAAAGATGCACTCTTTAGTGTTCCTTCGCTGCCTTCTTCCGGACAGTCTGCAAGTTATCTGGCAAATGTGGGTGAAATTGAAAATAAAGGTATTGAGCTGACGGTAGGTATGCAACTGGTCAATACGAAAGATTGGAATGTGCGTCTGAATGCGTCGGCTAATACAAATCACAATGTTGTTTTGAGTACGGGTGGAACAGTTCCTTTTGCAATCGGTGGATTCTCTTCACGTACGGTACAGACCGTAGTGGAAGAAGGAAAGCCTGTCGGTTTTATTCGTGGTTCGAAGGCGGTTTTGAATGAAGACGGTTCACTGAAAGAAGTTCTGGAGTTGCAAGATTTAGGAACAACGATACCTACTCTGTATGGAAACTTCTCATTGAATGTCGATTATAAAAATCTTTCATTCTTTGTAAGCGGTGATTATCAGGCTGGGTCGTACGTACATTCTTTCGACCGTCAGTTCCGTTTTGCAAAAGGTTTAAAGGATCCCAGCATACCGGATAAAGCACTTGAAGGAACAACACAAGGTGCGGCTTGGTTGAATTTTACAAACTTCTTCGTTGAAAAAGCTGATTATTTAAAGATTAGAAACATCGGGGCTTATTATACGGTTAAGCCGAAGAGGTATCTGAAGGAAATCTGTTTCGGTTTCAATGTATATAATCCATTCTCTTTTACGGCTGCTTCTGTCGATCCTGAGGCATTGTTGTCGGGTGCTCGTTCTCAAGGAGCTGTAGCTACCGGAGGATTGAACTATTCTTCCTATTCTACTCCTCGTCAATATATAGGATCAGTTAAAGTTAATTTCTAAATAATAAAAGGTATATGAAAGCAATCAATTATATATTTCTGTCAGTTGCAACGTGTTTTACACTTAATTCTTGTGAGTTATTGCAGCCTGATGATATTATCAATCCGAATGTCGATGAAAATACGTTTTTAAATTCGGCAAATGCGATGCAGGCTTGGGTAAATGGAACGAATAGTTCTTTTGCTGAATCGATAGGTTCTTATTGTGAGCTGATGGAGATTATGTCGGACAATTATTTTAATAATTATTCTCAAAGTAGTAAGGTGTTCGATATACCGAAAATTCTGTATACAGACCTTGATGTTACCAATCTTCAGCGATATATAGGTACCATGCGTGAGTCTGCCGATTATGGAATCAATGTAGTGGCTCCTGTTGATGCAAAGACAAAGAAAAGCGATTTGTTTAATCTGTATTATATTAAAGCTTATTCGTATATACTTGCTGGAGAATATTTTCGCGCCTTGCCTGATGAGGATGGAGGTGATGTCAAAACTTGGGATGTACAACTTAAAACGGCTGTTGAGGTTTTAGACAAGGCTTTGGAATATGTAGAAACAGATGAGGATAGAGCTTTTATCCATACACTGAAAGCACGTGTTTATTATCGCTTGGGCGATGAACCGAATGCTGTGAATGAATCTCAGACAGCCTTGTCCTTTTCTGGCGATTTTGTAAAACAAGTACAGTTTGATGGAGTAAACAATATTCTGAATTCCATTCAGACTGCTACATGGGGAACCTGGTTCCAGCCGTTACCGAGATTGGATTTTCTGGATCCTAAGTATTTTAAGCTAACCAGTACGGAAGAACGTCCTATAAATATAGGAAAGGCAGAAGAAGATTATCTCATTCTGGCAGAAGCGGCCTTGGCCGATAATGATATTGACGGGGCTAAAGACTATATGAAGCAATTGCTTACTTTGGTTAAATCTCGTCCTGTTCAAACAGATTTGAATGATCAGTTGGAAGGAAGATTTAATGGAGGATACAAACATTATCCTAACAGTTCGGAATATGTAGTGGCGGCTTCTGAAGGTGAAGAATATCGTAGCGGATTGGTTTTAGACCGTCAGGCTCCTCATTTAATCAGTGTTCCGTATATTTCTGGAACATCTGTTTCTGAAGCTATGATAAATGAAACCAGTGGAGTAGATGAAACCTTAGAGTTATTATATTTAATGCGTCAGGAAATCTTCTTTGCTGAGGGGAGAAGAGTGGCCGATTTAGGTATTAAATTACCTGTTTGTGAGGTTGAGGCTGCTAATACACCGTCGGCTAAGCCGTATATGGAGGCTCTTATTCCTTCGTTTATTCCATTGAACCAGGGTATGGATGACTTTACAATGGATGAAACGACTAAAAAGGTAACCATCCGTTATAATATGAATAAGGTTATTGTAGAAAATAAATCATCTGAATATGTTGTGCCGTTCTTTAATTAATAGTTTGAACTATAGATTGTTTACTGTCATTCTGTTCTGTTTGGGATGGTTGTCGGATGCAGTTGCCGATAATTCGAAATATGTCATATTGATAACGATTGACGGAATGCATGCAGGGATGGTAACTGATCCGGAAATGCCTTCACCTTATTTAAAGATGATGAAACGAGAAGGTCTTTTTGTGGATAAAGTAAAAGGTGTACCTCCTACAGCTACTTATCCGTCACATACCAGTATTGTGACGGGAGCTCTTCCTGTTCATCATCGTATCTTTTATAACGCTCCGTTTGTTTTCAACAAAGATTCTGTGGTGAGTTATTGGTATGCAGATAGTATAAAGGTTCCAACTATCTGGCAGGCTGCTAAAGAATCTGGTTTTACTACAGCTTCCTTGTTTTGGCCAGTATCGACTAAATCGCGTTGGATTGATTATAACATTCCGGAATATTGGTCTGTAAAGCGTGTAGCCAATCAGTTGGATTTTATTAAGCCCGTTTGTACTCCGTCGGGTATATTGGATGAGCTTGAAGAAAATGCTGTTGGTCGGTTAGATCATTTGACTTTTGGGGCTGGTTCCATTACCCGCGATGCCCGTACAGCACATATGGCTAATTATATAATGAATAAATATCATCCTAATCTGATGACGATTCATTTGATAACGACAGACTATGCCCAGCATGCTACAGGTATGCAGTCGGAACGTACTCGAATGGCTGTTGCGAGTGCGGACCATGCAATTGGTTTAATTGTGGAGAACTTAAAGCAAACGCATCGTATGGATAGTACAACGATTATCGTATGTGGCGATCATGGCTTTTCTGATATAAATCGGGTAATTGCTCCAAATGTCTGGCTTACTCATGCGGGATTATTGAGTGAAAAGCCTGGAGGCGACTGGAAAGCTTGTTTTCATGGAAATGGTTCGGTGATGTTTTTATACCTTCGTGATTCTAATGATAAAAAGACTCTTGAAAAGGTTGAGAATATCATACAGAATCTTCCTGTTGAAACGCGCAGCTTGTTCAAGGTCGTATCTCAAAAAGAATTGACTGCAATGGGGGGAGATCCTAAAGTGGCTTTAGCATTAGAGCCGATTGCTGGAATCAGTGTCTCTACAAACCGTACGGGCGCCGATGTTCTTGTAAAGGAAGGTGGTTCTCACGGTTATTTCTCAGGGATTGACCCCACTTGTTTCATGGTATATGGATGTAGTGTATCAGATAAAGGAAAAGAGATACAAACCATGCGCCAGATAGATATTGCTCCTTATGTTATGCATTTGTTGGGTGTGGAATATAAGTTCGCGGATGGGAAACTTCCTCAGGAATTATTTTGATTAAGTATAGGCTCGTTTGAAAATATATTTTTAGAGATTTAGTTGTAAAAGCATTTTGGAAAAGGGTATATATTCCGATTGGAATGTGTACCCTTTGAGTTTTTATATAGAAAAAGCCCCGAAAGAATTATCTTTCAGGGCTTTTCTGTAGAGTTTCCGTTGGACTACCAAGAAAGGAACATATCTTGGTAGACGCTTTAAAAATCAATGAGTTTGCAAGGTGATGAATTGGTGATGTCACCGAATTTGTCACCTTGTAGACAACTATCCACTTATTACTATAGATTTAATGTTCTCTTGTTTCGTTCCAAAGGTAAGCATTAAAATTGATAAATCAAGTCAAAATCGGATATTTTCGGAATGAATTTTTAGTTGAATAACATCGAATCTGACATAATTTCTATAAGAGTAATGCTACAATAGTCTGGATCAACATTAGAAATACTCACCCGTGCCAGGTACTTATTGTCGTCGATGGCAACAACGGCCAGAGTACTGCTCAATGAATGTATTTTCGTTGTCATAAGGAGCAGCTTTTGTTCCTCACTTCTCTTAGTGCAGTCTTTTATTAAGTGCTGTTTTGCCCGGCTAACTGCGTCGTAAAGCAGTGCCAAACGTAAGTTATGTTCGAACCGTGTGAAGGCGTTTACCCCAAAAAAAAGGTGGTCGCAAATGGTTGTTTCCTGGAAACAGAGCCGTGCGATTGTGCTGTTTTCTTGTTGTTTTTCCATTTTTAATGCAGTTTTATTGTTATAATTCAGCCTCAATAATCAGGCATATTAGTCACTAATCAATCCTCTATAACGCACCTTTTCTGTTTTGTGTACCTGATTAAGTGTTATTATGTGTTAAAATATGCGGTTTCTTCGAGAAAATCGTCTGGCGGAAAAACGTGGGCGGAAATTGTTGGGTTTGTGGTGATGATAAAAAAAAATATGCGTACAAATTATCAGCTTGTACGCATATTCCAGGGCCCGGATATCAATCACTTGGGATTGTTCCGGAGGCAGATTTTATTTACTCCTCTTTTTTCGGTTTAGGATCAACTCGGACGTATGTCAGGGTACCCATGAGGTTCTGCAATTTGGTGGACGGTCGGAAAACGATCTTCGGTTTCTTGATCATCGACTGATTAAATTCTTCGACCGTATCAGAGCCGATAGAACCGATTGATACGCGGAATGTACCGATATCGCCCAGCTTAACGATTTCGCCGGATTGCAGGCTGATACCGATTTCATCCTCGAGGGCTGCCAGAACTGCGAGGCAGTCGGCACGGGTTACGGTAGTAGATTTGCTGATACGTTCTGCAATTTCGTCAAGAGTTGTACTTCCTTTTGCCTGGGCGGTTGCGTAAAATTTCGCTTGTGCTTCCATATCACCTGGTTTCTTGCGTGCTACGATAGAGTAATTAACTGTTTTCATGGTTGTAAGTTTAGGTTAATGTTTGTGTTTGTTGTCATAAAGGTACGCATACGCGCGAGGGCTGTCCGGTCTGCGTACTCGTGCGGCTTGATAGATGTGTTTTCGTGCGTTTTTGTGCGTGATAACGGCACAAAAAAAGCGTGCCTCATCGTATTGAGAGGCACGCCAGGGGCGACGCTGAGGCGGCGGCCTTAGCGTTGTGAGCTGTTGTCACGCAGTGACATCAACCAGGGAACGAAACGGGCAATAAACTTGCATGCTTTCCAGATTACGGTAAATACTTTCTTCATACGGCTATTGTTTTGGTTCGCTGGCAAAGGTAGTTCATCCGATCCCGAGCGCACGAAGTGGGCGAGGTTCGGGGGCGTTGGCTGCGGTTTGTTTGCGTTGTGTGCGGTTATGTAGGCGTATTCCTGGGCGGCGTTGAAGCAGGGGCAGGCTTTGACGTACTCGGCTGGCTCTATGCGTCCGTTGCCGTTCAGGTCGGGGCTGAGGTCGCGGTGGCCGCAAATGCGTGCATCTGGGTAATGTTCGTGCAGCTGCTTCAATAAGGACACCAGGGCGGTGCGCTGTGCGCCCGTCCTTGTGTCGGCAGGGCGGCCGTCAGGATTCAGCCCGCCTTCATACGCAATGCCGATGCTGTTGGCATTATATCCTTTGGCGTGGGCCCCTATCTGTTCGACTGGCCGCATGGGTGTTATCTGGCCGTTGCGTAGTATATAGTAGTGGTACCCGCAGCAGGAGAAACCGCGTCGGCGGTGTGATTCGTCGAGGGCCTGGGGAGTGAGCTGTTGTGTGATGCTGGTTGCAGTACAATGTACTACCAGAAGTGTTATTTTGCGCATATTATAAGGTGTTTTTGTGTTGTTAGCGTGAGGTAACCAGGTATCAGGGTTCGCCAAATTCTGCGGCGATTAGCTGTACCTGCCGGGGCGTAAGTATGCGGGCGGTACGTCGGTAGTTGGTCTTGGCCAGCTGTTCCATCAGGGCGGGCGTGGTTGTGATCCATTTCTTGAGGCGAGTGGAGGCTGAAGCCGGAGCGATGTTGGGAAAGTAGAGGACGGCGAGTTCCTTGAGGCCGTATGTCCGGTGCTCGAGTGTGTGGGTGGTTGTGTTTTGATTCATAGCGTGATGTGTGTTAGGTTATATTGTAAAGATAGTGAAATTCAGGGTATAAGGTGGTACCGTGTTCGTTCAGAATCAAGTTAAATGCGGTTAGGTGTCGTCGTCGTCGTCAGCCGGGGCGCGAAGCGCACCGGGCGGAGCTGCCGGAAGGCAGCGTAATGAGAGCATCCACGTATGCAGCAGCAGGAGTATTGTCAATGCTACCGGGGGTGGAATATGGTATTATCGTCGGATCAGACCAGGTACCGGAGTGTCACCACCGGAGCGCACCCACCAAAGCGCAAGGGGCGCCGCACCCGCAGCAAGAGCGCGCGGCGGGGGGCGGAAGAGGGGGGAGAACGGGGGCGCGAACCCCCGCC
>ERZ791608.735-NODE-735-length-13875-cov-5.673300_pt1 | contig 13875 bp, 6 predicted proteins | sample MGYA00510276_ERZ791608 | MGnify/ENA primary metagenome ERZ791608 (study PRJEB30046, sample SAMN00791908) | human gut metagenome | study: EMG produced TPA metagenomics assembly of the A metagenome-wide association study of gut microbiota in type 2...
AGCTGCGAGATGAACGTCTGCTTGCAGTGCAGCAGGTTGAACTTGTAGCTGTCCAGTGACTTTTCCACCGCATAGATGATGACATCCACGTTGTTCCCGGCAAAATGCTTGGCAATCTCGTTGCCTGCTCTAACTCCCCGTCCGTCACGCTGTTGCAGGTCGGACGGTCGCCAAGGCGTATCCAAATGATGGATGGCGACACACCTTTTTTGTGCGTTCACACCCGTTCCGAGCATGGAGGTGGAGCCGAACAGCACACGCACCGTCCCGGCGTTCATGGCATCTATCACCGCCTTCCGAGCCTTGTCGGTCTTGCACTCCTGAATGAAGCGCACCTCGCTTGGCGGTATGCCGTAGTCCTCCGTCAGTTTGCGCTTGATTTCCGAATAGACGTTCCACCCATCGCCCGGCTGGTAAGTCCCCAAGTCAGAGAAAACGAACTGCGTGCCTTTCTGCGCGTCGTATTTTTGATAATACTCCGCGATTATTTTGGCACAGTGGCTCGCCTTGTTGTCGGGGTGGTCTTCGTAATGCGGGTCTATCATGCGCATGTCGAGTGCCATCTTCCGGGCATAGTCCGTGGCGATAAGCATCTTCGCCTTTTCCTCCGTTTCCGAAAGCGGCAGTCTGCCCAACAGGGTGGCGTCGCCCGTCTTGGCGAATTGCATCAGCTTCTGTATGAAGTCCTCCTGCTCCGGCGTGGGCGGTATGTGGTGCAGTATCTCGTTTTTGTTGGGACGGTCCACGCCCACATCCTCCGCCGTGCGGTAGTCCGTGATTTCATTATAGAAGGCGGCAAGCTCCGGCACTTTGATGAAGTAGCGGAAACGCTCCTTCTGCACCACGTTGTTCGTCACGTTGAACTCAAAATCCGTTGTCTTCTTGGCAAATATCGCCGACCACGCATCAAAACATCGAATGTCCTGCCGTTCCAGCTCCTTCGGGCGCAGGTACTTGAACAGCAGGTACAGCTCAGTCAGCGAGTTGCTGATAGTCGTGCCGGAGAGGAAGGTCGCCCCCAAGTCCTTGCCCGTGCGCTCCTGTATGGTGCGGATAGCAAAGAGCATGTTCAGTGCCTTCTGGCTTCCCTCGCTGTTCCCCAATCCCGCCACACGGTCGTGGCGCGTGTTGAAAGTCAGATTCTTGAACTGGTGCGATTCATCAATGAAAATGTGGTCGATGCCCATCTGCTTGAAGTCCACCACGTCGTCCGTGCGTGACTTTATGGCGTGTTCCACCTTCTCCAATTTCGCTTCAAGGTTATGCTTGCGCTTCTCCAGACCTTTCAGCATCGCCCGCGATACGTTCTTTCCCTGCTGGCGCAGCACTTCGAGGTTTTCCTCCACCGTGTCAAGCTCCGCTTGCAGGATGCGCTGCTGCAACTCCGGCGACTGCGGTATCTTGCCGAACTGGTCGTGCGACATAATGACACAATCGTAGTCGTTGTTCTTGATGTTGTTGAAGAAACGCACGCGGTTGGCGGTCGAAAAGTCTTTCTCCGAAGCGTACAGAATCCTCGCGTTGGGATATGCCGCTTGATAGGTGGCGGCAATCTCCGCAACATTGGCTTTCAGCCCGATAATCATCGGCTTGTGCGCCAAGTTCAGACGCTTCATTTCATGCGCGGCGATGCACATTATCAGCGTCTTGCCGGTTCCCACCTCGTGGTCGGCTATTCCTCCGCCGTTCTGTTTCAGCATCCAGATGCAGTCCTTCTGGCTGGGGTACAGGTCTGTGATTCCCAGTCCTTTCAGGTTCAGTTCAGGAAATTTCTGGTGCGAGCCGTCATATTTCGGACGTACGAAGCAGTTGAACTTGTTGTTGTACATGTCCGTCAGCCGTTTCTTGAACTCCGGCGACTGCTCCTCCAGCCATTCCGTAAATCCGTTTCTGATTTCGTCAATCTTCGCGTTCGCCAGCTGTATGCCCTCGCTGTCCCGCACCTTTATGTCGTTCCCGTTCTCGTCCTCGCCGACCTTCTTCATCATGTCGGGGCAGGTGTTGTGCAGGGCGTGTTTCAGCAGGTGCATCCCGTCATAGTGGCGGTAGTACCCCTTCACCAGAAACTCGTCGGTGATTTTCATCGTCCTGTGGCCGCACGCCACCGAATACTCGTCAAGACTCTCCGAGTAGCTTATACGCACGTCTGTATCAAACAGACGGCTCATGTAGGCGGCATACACGCCCGTGGGTATCCATCGTTCCCCGAAGTTGAAGTCCAGTTCCTCAAACGGAATCTGTTCCGGCATGGCTTCCTTCAGTGCTTCCAGCGACTCCTTTGCCTGCGGCAGCATCCCGTGCTCCCCGTGTCCGCTTATCCATTCCTCCACATCGGCGGCCTTCTGTACCACGTTCCCGGCTATGAAGCGGTCGGCTATCTCGTAGCCCTCTGCCAGCGGGTTGTAGAATACCCGTCCTTTCAGTGCTTCCAGCATGTCCGCCTGCGGCATGTCGCAGATGGATTCCATGTAGGGCAGGTTTACTCCGCCATACAGGTTCAGCGAGGCGGACAGGGCTTCCTCCGGCGATTCCGCGGCGATTGCCGTTTCCTGCGAAAAGGAAACGGGGCGGTCGAATATGTCCGCCTTCACCATCGTGCCGCCCTCGCTGCGTTCCAGTGCCAGCATGTTGCGCCCGGAGGCATCCATCATCAGCAGCTTCACGTTCTGCTTGGCGTTCAGGCAGCCGTACCGCATCGCGAACTCGTCATAGTAGGTGTTCAGGTGGCGGCGCAGCATTTCATTCTCCTCGTGCTTCTCCGCTTCGTAGGCATAGAGCCGCTCGTAGGTGTTGCGCAGGTCTATGTATAGCTGTGCCTTCTGTGCCTGCATCCCGTCCATGTCCAGCGGCTGGAATGTGGCGCCGTAGCGGGTGACATCCTTCAGCACGCCCACCTGGAACCGTACGCCTGCCGTGTATTCCCATGCCAGCGAGCCGTCCTTCAGGTGCGGCTCCAGTATGCCCTTGAACGGGCGCGGCATCATTTCCTCTTCCCGTTTGCGCTGCCGCTCTTCCGGTGTCAGGGCGGCTTCCTCCCTGCGCATGGCTTCTTCCACCTCCGCAATCCGGCGCTTTCTTTCTGCCTCGAATCCGTTTTCCACCGGATAGACTACCGTAGCAGTCGTATCCTGCGTTTCCGCCGTTTTCCCTGCATCGGCTTTTTCTCTTCTCGCCTCCGTTGTTCCGGCCGCTTGTCTGGCAGTGTTGGCCTCCATCTTCGTCTTTCCCAGCCGGCGCAGCTCCGCACGGCGTTCCGGCGTCAGTGCCATCATCGTCTCATAGAATCCGTTGATGGGCGGGTTCGTTTCCCAGTCCAGACTGCGGTACACTTCATCTTCCGGGTCATAGGATTCTTCCGTTGCGGTGCCGGGCTCCGTCTTTTCCGTTGTCGGGACAGCCGCCTCCGTTTCGGCAGCCGTCGGCGCATCCGTTCCGCCGCGTATGATTTCGTCCATTTCGCGTGCCTCTTCCGGGCTGATGCCGGCAACCGCCTCTGCATTTCCCTTGTCCGTTGTCCTTCCCGTATCCTCCACTGGCAGGGAGAACAGTGTCGGCTGCACGGGTTTCTTCCCTTTGTACTTTCCGCCTTTCTTCCTGTCCGGTTTCAGGCCCTGTTCAGCCATCCGTCTTTCCTCCTGCGTATAGCCGAACAGGTCATACAGGTCCATTACCGTTCCTCCCGTCTGTCTGCTTTGCGCTTCCTGCAACATGCCGGTCATCGCTTGCGCTTTCGGCTGCACACTGTTTTCTTCCCGTTTTGTCCCGTCCGCGATACCAGCAACAGAGGTGGAGTTTTCTCTTTTCACCTCCGTCCGTTCACCCGCAACCGGATGGGTATTTTCTCTTTTCATCTCCTCCCGTTCTCTCGCAACCGAAGCGGAGTTCTCTCTTTTCACCTCCTCTCGTTCACCCGCAACCGAAGCGGAGTTTTCTCTTTTCGCCTCAATACCCTCAGTCTGTACGGCAATGTTCTGCCGCACATCCTCTCTTTCATGCCCCATGCCGTTGTAGCGTTCCATGTCCAGCCGTGCCGACAGGTCTTCCGACAGCATCCTGTACAGGTCCATGGCAATACCCTCCACACCTCCGCTGTGCGTATATACCATCGCCGGTTTTCCGTACGGGTCGGTACCCCTCTTCGCATCGGTATGTACGATACGTTCCGTGTGGTAGGCAAAATAGGCGTTCTCCGTCAGTCCGCCGTTATGTTCCGTCTGTATGATGGTCAGCACCCGTTCCTCCTGTGTCAGTCCCTTCTTTTGCAGGTCTTTTTGCAGGATGATCAGGTCGCTACCGGCTTCCGTACCCGCATTGTCGGTAAACAGGTTGTTGGGCAGTCGTATTGCCGATACCAGATTCGCCTTGCTGAACATCTCGTTCCTGACGGAAACCCTCGAACTGTTCAGTACCCCCTGCGAGGTGACGAATGCCACGATGCCGCCGTCACGCACCGCATCCAGACCTTTCAGGAAGAAATAGTCATGGATGGCTTTCTGTGCCGAACGTCTGCCGAATGAACCGCTGCGGCTGAACTCCGCATCAAACACTCCGAAATCCCCGAAAGGGATATTGGAGATGGCAAGGTCAAAATGGTTCAGAAACGGCTTTTCGATTTTCTCGAAACCCATCGTGCGGATTTTCTGTTCCGGGTAAAGACAGCCCAGCAGCTTGCCCGTCAGCAGGTCCTTCTCGAAAGCCATCACATCCGCCTGCGGCTGGTATTGCAGCACCGCATCCACAAAAGCACCCATACCGGCGGACGGTTCCAGTACGCGGTCGGGACGCACCTTGCGGTCATACAGGGCTTCCGTTATTGCACCCGTAATTTCCGCCGGCGTGTAGAATGCCGTCAGTACCGATGATTTCAGCGAGTCCACATAACTTTTGTATTCCCTTTCATCCCGGCTGTTCTCACGGATCAGCCGGTGCAGTTCGATGGTCGGGGCAAACAGGTCGAGGTCAGATTTCGCCCAATGGACGGCATCCGTCAGTTCTCTGGCGGGATTCAGTATGCACTTCAGTCCCCCGAAGCCGCAGTACCTCTCCAGCAGCGCCCGTTCCCGTGCGGTGGGCGTACGCTGTTCCTTCTCCAGTGTGAATGCCGTCCGTATCGCCTCGATGTTTTCCCTGAGCCTCTGCTTCTTGTTAAACGCCATAAGTCTCCAGATAAAGCATTATCGCACCCGTCAGCTCCGTATAGAGCAGGTCGTGTTCGGACGACAGGGCGAATGTGTCGTCCGTTGTGGGATAGCCGGCAAACAGGTTTTTCAGGTGCGGGAATATCTCCCGGCAGAACGCCTCGCGTTCCTGTTCCTGCACCTCTTCGGAAAACTCGTTTTCCACCACCTCAAGCAGCAGTGCGTAGGGGGAGAAGTGCAGCCCTTCGAGCAGGACGCGCATGGCTTCCTCCTGTGCGGCTTCCACCGTACTTCCCGCCGCCCTTTCCTTCTCGAATGTTTCCGAGGCGGCTTCCTCCCTTCCAGTAATGAATGGGGTGTCTGATACTTTGTCCGGATGATATTTTCTCAGATAGTCCAGCAGATACAGCCCGTAGTAGGACAGCTCCGCCGGAGCGGTTTTCTTGTTCTGTTTCATTTTATGATGGATTTAGTGGATAAATGATTATGGAAATGAAAAGGAAAAAGGCACCCGGTATCCCTCCGGGTGCCACCACTAAATCCATGTAAATAAAAAGTACAACCAGGTTGAAACAGATTATGACATGAATCAGTGGCAAAATTACTCATTATTTTCTTCTTCCTTTTGTTTTCGTACCTTTTCTTTCGCCTTTGCTCTCCGCAAACACCAGCTTCGTGTTGAACTCCGCATCAAAAGTCACCGCAGCGCTGAAGGGCTTGCCCTGCTTGCTCTTGAACCCGCCGAGCATCGCCGTCTTTCCTTCCGTCAGCAGACCGGTCATTTCCTCGTCGGTGAGTGTCTTGCCCGCTATCTGGCGGAACACGGGCAGCAGGCAGTCCGGGTTGTCGCAGCGCACAACCTTGCCGTAGAACTGCATCGTGCCCGTGCCGCATTTGGGGCAGGTACAGCCCGATGCCTTGTGCCCGAAAATGCGGTCACACGCAAGCAGGTCCGTGGTAATCTTGCGGGTATAGCTTTCTATGTCCCTCATGAAAGCCTCATGCGGTGTCTTTCCCTGTTCTATCTTTGCCAGTTCCGCTTCCCAGCGTCCGGTCATCTCCACATTGGCGATGTCCATTTCCTTGACAATGGAATACAGGGCAAGCCCTTTCTCCGTCGGCACCAGCGATTTCTTCACACGCACCATGTATTCCCTTCTGAGCAGCGTTTCGATGATTGCGGCACGTGTGGCGGGTGTGCCGATACCGCAGTCCTTCAGTGCCTGGCGTGCCTCCTCATCCTCCACATCATCGCGTCCGGCGGTCTCCATCGCTGCCAGCAGCGAACTTTCCGTATGCAGCGGTTTCGGTCGGGTCATGCCCGAACTCATCGAGCATCCCGCCATCACCAGTGTGTCGCCTTCCGCCCAGTCCGGCAATGCCGTATTGCCGCTGTCCTCGCCGTACTCTCCGTACACGCCGCGCCAGCCTGCCTTGCGCACGATGCAGCCTTTCGCCTCAAATGTCAGGTCCTCGCATCTTTCGCCTGCGTCCGGCACCACCTCCGCTACTACGGTAGCCGTATCCTTCACACATTCCTCCGAAAATGCCTCTACCATGCGTCCGGCAATCATGTCGTAGATGATCTGCTCGTTCTTGTACAGGGCAAGCGGGCGGTTGGGTGTCACCAGCAGGGCATGGTGGTCAGTCACTTTCGAGGCATCCACACAACGGCGGTTCAGTTCTCCCAGTTCCCCGATTTTCTCCGCAAGGGCGGAGTGCCCTGCCAGCCGTTCAAACAGCAGCGGTATTTCAGCAAACACATCTTCCGGAATATGGCGGCTCGATGTTCTCGGATAGGTGACGAGTTTCGCTTCATAGAGCTTCTGCACCAGCTCCAGCGTCTGTTCCGCCGTGAATCCGTGTTTCGTGTTCGCCTCCTTCTGCAGTGTGGTCAGGTCGTACAGCAGCGGCGGGTTCTCCACCTTCTCCTTCTTTTCCACCTTGGTGACGCTGGCGCACATCTTCGCCTTTACCTTATTGTATGATGCAGCCGCCTCTTCCTTGTCCTGCCACTTCTTTACCGAGGAGAACTTCACTACCGTATCCGTACCCGCCGGTGTCACCGAAAAATGCAGCTGGTGTACCGGTTCCGGTGTAAAGCGTCTGTTCTCCCAGTACCTCTTGCAGACCATACCCAGCGTGGGTGTCTGCACGCGTCCCACCGAATACGTGCCCCGTCCGGCGGCTACGGTCAGTGCCTGTGTGCCGTTGATGCCCACCAGCCAGTCCGCCTCGCTGCGTGCCTTTGCCGCCAGATACAGGTCGTCATATTCATGCCCGTCCTTCAGTTCCTTCAATCCCTTGCGGATGGAGGTGTCCGTAAGCGAGCTTATCCACAGGCGGCGGAAGGGCAGCGTACAGCCCGTATAGGCATACAGGTATCTGAATATCAGTTCCCCTTCGCGTGCGCAGTCCGTTGCCACTATTATGCCGTCGCTCTCGTTCCACAGTTTCGTTATCACCTTTATCTGTTTCACCGCTGCCGCGTCCGCCTTGTAGCCCTTGTCCGTCTTTACCTGGCGGGGTATCAGCATGAACTCCTCCGGTATCACCGGAAGGCTGTCCCTGTGGAAGCCCTTGAAGCCATAGCCGTCCGGCAGGGCAGGTTGTACCAGATGCCCCAATGCCCATGTCACATGGTAGCCGTTTCCCGTATAATATCCTTCCTCTTTTCTTGTCGCTCCGGCGATACGTGCTATCTCACGCGCCACGCTCGGTTTTTCTGCCAATATGGTAATCATACATTTTCTGTTTTAATCATTGATACTTTTGTTCCTTGTGGAGTGGAACGGGGTACGCCGGTTATCCGTGGGATATGCGGTACATGGCGCATGAGGCCCCGTTTCAATCCGTTGTTTATTCTCTTGTAATGGATTTAGTGGTGGCACTCAGGATACCTTCATGCCTTTGCTCTTCTTCGGTTTTTCCTGCTGTTGTTTCTGGGCGTCGTCCTTCGGTGCGGTCTGTCCCTGCTGAAGCGGCTCCTTCACATGTCTGGTTGCCTCGTTCGTCTTGCCCTCGTTGTTCACCGCAAGCTGTGTGCGGCTCTCGTTCGACGGGGCAACGGTCTGTGCCAGGTCTGGGTTTTCCGAATAGGTCAGCGGTCTGCCTTTCTCGCGGTCGAACTTCAGGTATTTTGTGCAGGGCTGTCCCTTGTCATCCTTCGCGTTGGCGAGTACCACGACCTTGCCCGCCACATAGTCCGCCTTCTGCTGTTCCGTGAATTTGTCGTCCTTCCATTTGCCTATCGGACGTATGCTTCCGTCCTCGTTCGTCCACGAGCGGTTGCGCCGCTGTTCGTTCTCCTGATTCCCGTCTTCCTTCTGCTGCTGTCCGGTAGCATCCGGGGCTTCCGGGCTTTTCTGTTTTTTCTCCTGTCCGTTTCCGCGTCGCTGCGACTGTCCCTGCCACAGATGCTCCGGCACAAACTCCACGTCGCGCTTGTCAGCGTTCACCTGCAGCATGGCCTCGAACTTGCGCCCGCCCTTCAGTGTCACCTCCTTGGGCAGTGCCAGCCCTGCACGCAGGATTTCCTGTTCCGCCTTCGACAGTTCCGTCAGTCCGATCCGGTTCGGGATACGTACCTTGTTCGTCGGAACGTCCACTATCTCATTCGTCAGTCGGTCGATGCTGACGTACGACAGGCGCATCTCTCCGGTCTTCGTATCGGCAACGTTCACCAGCTTGCCCAGATTGCCCGTCTGTTTCAGTGCCTGCTTGTCCTCGTCCGTGAATGTATAGCCGTTGTATGGCACGTCGAGTCTCGGCTCATGGCGTACGAAGTGGGGGGTAAGTTTCAGCTTTCCGTCTTCCGCTTTCTGCAACGAGAGTCGGGCCTGCAGCTCGTAGCGTTCTCCGCCCAGCACCGGTTCCACCGTCACCAGCCTTGTCTTCCCGTAGTTCATCAGGGCTTTCATGTCCTTTTCAGACAGGTTTTCCTTTTTCACACCGAACTGTTCCAGTTCCTTCCAGTCCACATCGCTGTCCGCAATCAGGTTCGGTTTCTCCGGTTTTGCCTGCGCTTGCCCTTCCTGTACAGGCTGCTGTCCCTGTGCCGTCTGCGTTTCCACCGCCTGCGGCTGCTGTTCCTGATTTTTCTGTTTCATTTCTTCCATTTTCTCGTCCGTTTTCTGTTCCACATTGTTTTCTTCCGTATTTTCTCTTTTCACCTCCTCCGCAGCCTGCTGTCCCTCAGTCTCCGTTTCAGCATCTTCTCTTTTTGCCTCCTCCGCAACCTGCTGTTCCTCAGCCTCCGTTTCAGCATTTTCTTTTTTCGCCTCCTCCGCAGCCTGCTGTTCCTCAGCCTCCGTTTCGGCATTTTCTTTTTTCACCTCTTCCGCAGCCTGCTGTTCTTCAGTCTCCGTTTCGGCATTTTCTTTTTTCGCCTCCTCTGTAGTCTGCTGTTCCTCAGCCTGCTGGTACGCCGATGTATCCACTTTGTGCGGTGCGAGCAGGTCAGCGTTCGCCACAGGGTCTTTCAGCAGGTCCTTGATAACCGGAAGCAGAGCTTCCACCGTGTCCGCTGCCACCCTGTAGAAACCGAATCGCGTCGGCTCCTTACACTGGCGGTAGAAATTTCTCATGAAATTGTCTATCGCATCCCCGTGGCGGTCAAAGCGCAAAAACTCCTGCGAGTGTTCCGCCTTTGCCTGTGCCCTCTTGGGATAGCCCCTGGCATCCAGTCCGGCAACCACACTGATTTCGCCCGTCTTCTCGTCGCGGACGACCAGTACATCCTCTTGCTTTTTCTTTTTCTGTTCCATTGATTGATTTTTTTATTGTTTGATGATAGTCCCGCCGGTATTCCCGTGCAGGTCTGTTTCTCTTTTCGCCTCCGTTTCACGTATGCTTGTCAGTCCCGGTTCGCATCAGGCACACTCTCAGCTTCCCGTTTACATCCGGTTCACCATCCACTTCCGGTTTCTCTTTTCGCCTCCGTTTCACGTGCGTTTGTCAGTTTCGGTATTCCTTCTGCCTCCTTTTTTCCCTTTCGCCGTTTTGCCCGGAGCTTTCTTTCCCGTTCCTTCCTTCACTTTCAGCAGCTTTTTGCCGTCCAGCGTCACCTCTTCCATGTTCCGGCTGATAAACTCCAGCACGTCCGATTCCTTGTAGTAGGTCTTGCGGCTGATTTTCTGGTAGCGCAGTCCGTATTCGCTGCGGAACCGCTGTAGCGACCGTTTGCTCGTTCTCAGCATCTCGCACAGGTCCTGATTGTCATACAGCCGTTCTCCGTCCATGTACTTCACACCCGCCGCTTCCTTGTTTATCAGTACCGATATGATGCTGTCCAGCCGGTCAATCCGTTCCATGAGGCGCTTCATCCATTCCTCGAACATTTCCTTACCAATCCCTTCCATCATCCGCCTCCTTTCTGGTCATCAGGTAGTTATGCTTGAATTCCTCCAGCGTCTTGGGATTGCAGTGTACGATTTTCCGTCTCACGCATTCCTCCAGATCCGTCAGTCTGTACCGGCATTTGCTTCTCACCATCATGTAGGGAATAGTCTTGTCCTTTCGCATCCGTTGCAGTGTCCTCGTGCTGATTTTCAGCAGGTCCGCCGCCTCCTCGCTCGTCAGCAGGATTTCCGCTTCCTCCTTCGGCACGTTGTCTTTCTTGAAAACATAGTCCGCTATGCGGTCTATCTTCTCCATCATCGTCTTCACGACCTCATTGTCCATCGTTATTATTTCCATATCCTTCCGTATTGGTTACGCTGCAAAGGTGCGCAACTCCACGCAGGCACAATCCATAGTATTTCCATAGTAGGGAATGATTTTCCTTATTTTTCTTCCATAATCCCCGTTTTCCCCACATACGGGCACAAAAAAAGCGGCTCCATCCGGCACTAAAGCACGGATGAAGCCGCCATATCTGTAATAAATTCTTGTTTATAATATTGATTTATACATACTCAATTGGAATTTATTACTCAATCATGTTATTTATCAAAAGTAAGAGATTTTGTTTCTGTCATTATTATAAGTCTTTTACAAGCTCTTGAGATTGCAACATAGAAATTTTTCACATCCTCAAATTTATGAGCATCCCAAATTATTACAGTTTCAAATTCCAATCCCTTAGTTAGAAGTGTTGTACCAAAACAAAGACCATCTACACTTCGTCCTTGATGACGTAATCTTGTTTTTTGAAGCTTCATTGCCTCAAACATAGAGATATTATTTATCTGGGCAATATTAAAGCATTTATCAATAGTATAATAAAAGATTTTATGATATAATTTTATTTGGGGAAGCTGTACTATTTGAGTCAGTACAGTCCTTAAATTAGAAAGATTAACATCTGCTTCAAAATGTGAGAAAGATTCCTTTAATTTCTTAGAAAAAGAGGCATTTTCTTTAGTACGTTGTTTGAATGTATTTTTACTTTTATCGATCCATTTATTTACTTCAGAGATGTTTAAGTGGAGTGATTTCAAAATATCATGTAATCTGGCAACCTTCTTAATTCGATTTCCACGCAAGCATTTTTCTATAAACAAATCAATCATTTTTGCACATTGATAATATTCAGAACTATCAATGGCATCGAGTACTGAAAATTTATTCGCATAGTCTGTTCTCTGTTTAATAACAATTCTTTCATTTAATCCACCTCTCAAAATAAGTTTGCCATTATTATCGTATTCCTTATATGACGGGCATATTATCAAAATATTATTACTTTTTTGCTGTTTGATTAATCTGCCAAGACAACTGTATTTATCGCTGGGCAAACATGTTATAACAAAAATATTATCTTTAGGGCTACTATCAATATCAATTTTGTGATTAACCTCAAGTTCTTTTCTAATCCTAAAAATAAATTGCCCAAGAGCAGGATTACTTTTTTCCCATCTCCAGGGATAATCAAGTAATTCAAAGCGTGTAAATAAACAAAGGTCTTTCTCAAAATCTACTAAAGGTTTATCTTCGAACGAGAAGATACCTTGTAATGGATCTCCTAATAAATGAAGTGGAAGATTTTTCGCTAACCCCATAATCATGTTATGTTGGTCAATTGTACAATCTTGATATTCATCGACAAATATTCCACTAAAAGACGCTTTGATTACATTTTGTACTGCGCTCGTTTGAATTAATGAACAACATTTTTCAATAGCTACATTAAAATAGCTTTTGTCTTCTTCTTCAGGTAACGCGGATGATCCGATAAGACTTAAAACATAACGTTGTGCAAACCCTGTAATAGTTTCTATTTGATACCTTGATGAAGGTACATTCTTTTGTCTGAATTTACTCCTAAGTGAAGCTATACCAGCATGGGTATGTGTTAATACCAACTGACACGAATCTATTGGGCATTGCAAAAGACAATCAGCGATTGCTGTTGTTTTGCCATGCCCTGCAGGTGCAATAAGCAATCCACGGGTACATTTTATAAAATCATTCCAATCTGTCATAAAATATTACACCAGTTTAATAACGAGTTAATGTTTTGTTTCAAACAAGCGTTGGAGTCTATATTATCATAAGAATCACAAAAAACGGTACCAAGAAACTCACCACCTGGTATGTGCTTGAACCATTCTTTATTCTTTTTTATAGCTAATGCCACTATTTCAGAACGTATTTCATCTTTTGTTTCAGCATCAGATGCACCTTTGATTTTTTCTTCAAACCCTTCAGGTAATTGTATGTTTTGATATGGGAATCCATCTTGAGGACAATTTATTATTGTTTGAATTTCATCCCAAGGCAAATCTTTCATGATTTGCCGTTCAAGACAATTCCCTGATTCACAGAGGAATAATTTAACCTTCTTATTCTCTGCATCTTCTTTACATTTTTTCAGTTCTTCAGGCTTATCGTCATCGGCAAATACACTAGTTATAAAGCCTAATGCTTTTAGCATAATTGCATAAGTATACATTTTGCTTCCTCCTTCTGCATTTACTACTACTACGCCCTGAGCAGATAGGCTTGTGTTATATTTTCGTTGTATCCAGGTATCGACAGCTCTTATAAAGCCTATTTCTGTCTTTCCTTCACAACAAATAATTTTTTTAGCAAAAAAAGCCTGAGGATTACTGCGTCTGCAAGCATTGAGACTTTCGTCAACAATACTCAATGTTTTTGCGCCTTTATTTACAACAAATAAATTATTCCATTCAGCCTCCAAAATAACATTCAAAGAATGAGTTGTAATGAATACTTGACCGTTTGTTGTACATTTTAATATTCTAACCAATGTGATTATTCTGTCAGGTTCAAGACCTTGTTCAAGTTCATCAACCATCACTATACCACCTTGTTTAGTTAATTCTGATTGAATAGCTATGGACATAAGCCTTTTGCTGCCTTTACCATGTAAACGATATGGCAAAGAATCATTATGAAGGGCTATACTATTACCAGTGTACGGATTTTCCTTAATATCAATCTGAACGCACAAATCAGAAACATTCAGACCTAATTTTTCAGCAGTAATTTTTAGACTCTCCAAAGGAGTATTTAATAAAGCTAATTGTTCTGGTTTTATAGAAGATGTCATTGACCGTATTAGTTCTGATTTTACTCGTTCGATTGTATGGCCGTCTTCCAATCTTGTTTTGGTTAGAGTATATAGAGGGGATTGCCTATTGTATGCAAATTGATTATCAGCATAGTCTGTTATGTAATTTACAGCAAGTAAAACTCTATCCATTGCCGATATTGGTTTATCATCAATATCAGAACCTTCTCTAGCCTTTACAACCCAATGAGGTTCGAGCGT
>ERZ791608.757-NODE-757-length-13669-cov-2.407228_pt1 | contig 13669 bp, 5 predicted proteins | sample MGYA00510276_ERZ791608 | MGnify/ENA primary metagenome ERZ791608 (study PRJEB30046, sample SAMN00791908) | human gut metagenome | study: EMG produced TPA metagenomics assembly of the A metagenome-wide association study of gut microbiota in type 2...
GTCTCTACAAGGTAAAGCTCCGGGAGTTTATGTCACGTCCAATTCTGGAACTCCGGGGGCAGGAGCTACGATTCGTATTCGTGGTTATGGTTCTATTTCAACCGATTTAACCCCGTTGTATGTCGTGGACGGGCAACCTATGGAAGAGAGCAGTGTGAATACTATTAATCCTATCGATATTGAAAATGTTGAGGTATTGAAAGATGCTTCGGCCACTGCCATTTATGGTACAAACGGTGCGAATGGTGTTATTTTGATTACTACTAAGCGTGGTACTTCCGGCAAGCCGACTATTCGTTATAACGGATATTTCGGAGTGGAGGATTTTTCTCATAAACTAGATTTCTGTGATGGTGCGCAAATCACTCAACGTTATAGAGATTATGTGTCACAGAACCCCGGAGAAACCATGTATAATGATTATGTGAAGAATGCATACGAAGCGGAAAATCAGGCCAATGGTATAGAGAATGATTGGATTGATGCTGTATCGCAAACTGGTATCATCCAAGACCATAACGTAAGTATCGGCGGTGGGGCGGATAATGTGAAGTATTACGTTTCTGCCGACTATATGAGTCAGAAAGGTGTGTTGAAAGGGTTCAACTACAAACGTTACTCTATTCGTACGAATATTGATATGAATGTGACTGATTATATGAAGGTGGGAACTAATTCCTATATAGTATCTCATAACCGTGACGGTGGACGTGTTAACTTTCTGATGGCTGAGGCTATGTCTCCTTATGCAAAAATGTATGAAGAAGACGGCAGCTATTGCATTAATCCGATGTACAGTGAAACTTTGTTTACCAATCCGTTGATGTGGACTACTACTAATCCCGAGCGTCGTCAGTGGAATATCAATATAAACGGTTATGCCGAGATTGATTTCGGAAAGTTGATTTCTCCTCTTAAAGGATTGACCTATAAATTCAATGGTGGTTATGCATATATGCCCAAACGTTATAATAATTATGAAGGTAAGTCGGTGAATAATAAGACCGGTTATGCTGAAATAAAGAATGAAGAAACACAAAGTTATACCATAGAGAATATCCTTGCTTATAATCGTGATTTTGGAAAGCATCATTTGGATTTGACAGCTTTGTATGCCGCTTCACGTAAGAAATATCAACGTTCGCAAGCTATGGCCAGCAAATTTATTAATGACGACCAGCAGTGGCATAACATGGGTAGTGCGGAAACACCTAGCGTAGCTTCATATACCGACCTTTATACTACTGTTTCACAAATGGGACGAATTAATTATTCTTATGACAGCCGTTACTTGTTTACATTTACAGTGCGTCGGGACGGTTCTTCTGTTTTCGGTGATAATAACAAATACGGTGTATTCCCTTCTGTCGCTTTAGGTTGGAATATTGCCCGTGAATCATTTATGGAATCTTCCAGTAATTGGTTGAACACATTAAAGCTGCGTGCGTCTTATGGTAAAGCGGGTAATGAGGCCATCGGAGTATATCAGTCACGTGTGAAGATGGATTCAGGCATGTTGGCTTTAGGCGGAGCTTCGAATGCAGGTTTATGGCCCAATGATTTGATGGGGAATGCGGATCTGACTTGGGAAACCACAAAGAGTTTCAATGTCGGTCTGGACTTCGGACTTTGGAATAACCGTTTGACAGGTAATATTGATGTCTATTTCTCAAAGACCAACGATTTGCTTCTGAAACGTAATTTACCTAAAGTAACTGGTTACAATACCGTGTACTCCAATATGGGTGAAACAGCTAATAAAGGTGTGGAATTGACACTGAATTCCCGTAATATTGTTTCAGGCGATTTTACCTGGAGTTCCAATTTGGTATTTTCATGGAATAAGAATGAGATAAAAGACCTTTATGGAGACGGACAGAACGACTTGGGTAACCGTTGGTTCCTTGGACATCCGATAGGCGTGATTTATGATTATACAATGGTTGGAATCTGGCAGGAAGATGAGATAGCCCGTGGCGACCATTTGAATTGGGACCCGATTGCAGAAGCTGGTGATGTGAAGTTGGCGGATATCAGTGGCCCTGACGGAGTACCTGATGGCAAGATTGATGACAATGACCGTACCATCAAAGGGCAGACAACACCGAAATGGATTGGTGGTCTGACGAATACGTTCACTTATAAGGATTTTACATTGAGTATCTTTATCCAGACTACACAAGGATTGAAAAAGAACAATTCATTGATCGGTATGGCAGGTGATGAAATGGGACGTCGTAATACCACTACTGAAATAGGTTATTGGACTCCGGAAAACAAGAGTAACGAATGGCGTTCATTGCGTAAGAACTCAAACAAACATGGATATGGTTTCCCTTGTGATGCCAGTTATACACGTATCAAAGACATCACATTAAGTTATACTTTCCCACAGCGCATGATTCAGAAGATGGGTATCGGTGGTTTGCAGCTTTATGTGAGCGGACGTAACCTGTTTACTTTCACGGATTGGGTAGGTTGGGATCCTGAAGCTCGTCAGGTAGCTCGTGGTAATAGTTCATGGGATAGTACAAGAGGTGAAACTGTATATGACAGCAGTAACTACCCGATGACTAAGAGTTGTGTATTTGGAGTTAATTTAACATTCTAAAAAACGAAGAACTATGAAATTTAGAAATATATTATTAACAACTTTTGCTGCATCGGCATTTGTTATTGGAACTACATCATGCAGCGATAGTTTTCTGGATGAGAAAATGTACTCTAGTTATGGTCCGGAAGTATCAGATGTAAATGCGAAATTGGTAGGTCTGCACCGTCAATATGCTGCTATATGGGGAATGTCCAGTCAGCAGGGATTTGTAGGATGCTGGCAGGTAGGTACGGATGTAGGTGCTCCCGGTGACACTCAGGGGGTAGAGGTTCCTTTTTACAGATATCAGGAATTGAATGCAGAGAATGCAGGGGTAAGTTTCCTTTGGGAAAAATTATATGAGCTCATTAATAGTGCGAATCAGATTATCGCTTCACAAGCTGAAGGCGGTGATGCGGCGGCAACAGCCGAAGCCATGTTTTTTCGTGCTTATGCATACAATATGTTGGTGACATTATGGGGAGATGTACCTTTAGTGACAGAATCTACTAGTATTCCGCGTACAGATTATACCCGTAATGCGGTTGCCGAGGTGGATGGAGTCATTGATTCTGACTTGGTTTATGCCATGTCTAATCTTCCGGTAGTGGGAGCTGCCAAAAATGAAAGCCGTATAAATCAGGACATGGCAAGACAGTTGGCAGGAGAAGCCTATCTTCGGATGGGTATGCGTGATGCTTCCTATTTCAAGAAGGCGGAAGATGCGGTGACGCCTATTATAACAGGTGGTAAATATGAACTGATTTCAGCAAGATATGGTAAATATGCGGCCGAGCCGGGTGATTATTATCATGATATGTTCCGTTGGGGGAATCAGCGTCGTTCACAGGGGAATATGGAGGCTATCTGGACTTTCGAAATGGAGTATAACCGTGATGTGAATGGCGGTACAATTGATAATCCGCAACAACGTCGTAACTGGGTTCCTGCTTTCCATAAACTGGATGGTATGGTGAATGCGGATTCCATAGGCGGTCGTGGTAATGGCCGTTTGCGTATCAGCAATTTTGTGAAATACGGATTGTATGAGAAAGGTGATATCCGTAATTCTAATTATAATATCCGTCGTGTAATGTGGTATAACAAGCCCGGTTTTTCAAAAGAAGTTGGTATTGATGCTAAAGGGTTCTTGGTGGATAAAGACAAAGGTGTAAGAAATGTGACATTAAAAACGGGCGACCAGGTCATCCCTCACGAGGGAGATTCATTGAACGTATTTTATCCTCATCCCACTAAATGGGGGGCTTATGATGAAACCGATGATTTTGGTTATGCTGTAGTGAAGGACTGGCCTGTGATGCGTTTGGGAGAAACTTACTTGCTCCGTGCAGAGGCTCGTTTCCGTCAGGGGAATACACAGGGGGCGGCTGATGACATCAATGTGTTGCGCGACCGTGCCTTTAAAGACTATCGTGCGGTGGCTCCGGGTGCTGGTAAAGTAACGGCTGATCAGATTGACATTGACTTCATTTTGGATGAACGTGCCCGTGAATTGATTAGTGAGGAGAACCGTCGTATGACTTTAGTCCGGACCAATACGTTGGCCGAACGTATCAAACTGAATGGGGATATGGAACCTGCCGCACCAAGCAATAAGGTGATTACAGGTTTTGATGCCAATATCCATACACTGCTTCCGATACCTCTCACCGAGATTCAATTGAACAAAGACGGAGATTTGAAACAGAATCCGGGTTATTGATTCTGTCGGATATAAGTAAGAAGATAGATATATAAAATATTGAAAGAGCATGAAGGGCATATCTCTTAAAGAGAGTGCCCTTATTTTATTTCCTCTAGTTTGGTAAATCCGACGTGATTTATTTCTTTAGAAAGAATAAAAAGCGGCTTTTGGCTGATTTCTGTCCTATTTTGCACGAATTATACCCCCTTTTTTATTAGCAGAATATGTATTTTTGAGGAATAAAAAACAGCTGTATCGGGTTGGAACTCGATGACAGGTAATGAATAACCCCATAAAATACTATGATGCGACTTTTATTATCTCTTTTATTGCTTTTGTCATTTTTGCAGATGAATGCACAGACTTATCCTAAAGTGATTCTTCCGGGTGATTATCCTGACCCTTCCATTATGCGTGACGGCAAGGATTACTACATGACTCATTCTCCTTTCTATTACGCTCCCGGATTCTTAATCTGGCACTCGCAGGATTTAATGAACTGGGAGCCGTTATGTCGTGTCATGCCTCAATATGAAGGCTCTGCCATGGCACCTGATTTGTTGAAATACAAAGATACTTATTATATTTATTATCCTGCCGCAGGAACCAATTGGGTGATGTGGGCGAAAGATATTCGTGGGCCGTGGAGTCTTCCCGTAGACTTGAAGGTAGGAGGAATTGACCCTGGTCATGTCGTGGATAGGGAGGGAAATCGCTATCTTTATGTGGATAAAGGGGAGGTGATCCGGTTAACAGAAGACGGACTTGCTACCGTTAGGGAGAAGAAGAAAGTATATGACGGATGGAAATATCCTGATCATTGGGATACGGAATGCATGTGTCTGGAGTCCCCGAAACTGAATGAACACAATGGCTACTATTATCTCACTTCTGCTCAAGGAGGAACCGCAGGACCCGCAACCAGCCACATGGTTGTATCAGCCCGTTCAAAAAGTGTGACCGGCCCCTGGGAGAATTCACCTTACAATCCCATTGTGCATACATATAGTGCAACGGATAGTTGGTGGTCTAAAGGCCACGGCACGTTGATAGATGATGTGAACGGCAACTGGTGGATTGTTTATCATGCATATGCCAATGGCTATCATACATTAGGACGCTCCACCTTGATTGAACCGATAGAATGGACGGAAGACGGCTGGTATCGTACCGTATCTGCCGCTACCCCTGTCACTCCGGAGCAGGAAATCAAACATGGATTGGAACTGTCCGATGATTTCAAAGGTCCTCAATTGGGACTTCAGTGGACTTTTTGGAAAGAATATGCTCCCAAATCCCTGACTTTCAAGGAGGATATCTTATGGATGAAGGCCAAAGGTCGGACTCCTGCCGACGGACGGGTGTTGTTGACCACCGCTGAAGACAAAAATTACGAAACACAAGTGGAAATCCGGACAGGGAATGGAAATGTGGCCGGGCTTATCCTGTATTATAATGAAAAGGCTTATGCCGGAGTCGTTTCCGATGGAAAGAGATTCTATATTTACCGGAATGCGGAGCACAAGACGGAACTTCCCAATCGTATTGGGAAACATTTCTTTGCCAGACTGCACAATTGCGGTAACCGTCTGTCCGTCGAGGTGAGTAAAGACGGGGAAGAATGGACTGTCCTTGCCAGTGATATGGATGTTTCCTCCTTGCATCACAATAATTATGGTGGTTTTTATGCTTTGCGTGTTGGTCTGTTTTCCGCTGGAAAAGGAAGTTCGGGTTTCAGCCGCTTCCGTTATCGGAATGCAGTTCCGCGAGAGAAAGATATGAGCGCCTATCTGATGGTCTTCCACAAAGACGAGGACCATGGACTTCACATGGCAATCAGTCCCGACGGCTACACTTTTACCGCCTTGAACGAAGGAAAGCCCGTCATAGCCGGAGATACGATAGCTGAACAGAAAGGTATCCGCGATCCGCATATCTTCCGTGGTCCGGATGGAGCATTCTATCTGTCGATGACCGATTTGCATATTTATGCGCAGCGTGACGGATATCGTGATACAGAATGGGAACGCGATGGAAAAGAGTACGGATGGGGTAACAACCGGGGGCTGGTATTGATGAAATCTTGGGATCTGATTCACTGGAAGCGTACTAATCTGCGCTTTGACAAATTATCTGCTGCTTACAGTGAGGTAGGTTGCGCTTGGGCTCCTGAAGTGACCTATGATGATAAAAAAGGAAAGTTGATGATGTATTTCACCATGCGCTTTAAGAATGAAGCGAACAAACTTTATTATGTATATGTCAATGACGACTTTGATAAGTTGGAAACTTTACCTCAGCTTCTTTTTCAATATCCCGATGAGAAGATTTCTGCTATCGATGCGGATATTACCCGTATAGAAGATAAATATCACATGTTTTACGTTTCGCACGATGGGGGCGCCGGTATCAAGCAGGCTGTTTCGGATAGGGTAAACAGTGATTACGAGTATAATGCCCGTTGGTATGATCCTGAACCCACGGCGTGCGAAGCTCCGAACTTGTGGAAACGCATTGGTGAGGATAGATGGGTGTTGATGTATGATGTGTACGGGCAGAAGGTTCATAATTTCGGATTCAGTGAAACTTCCGACTTCGTACATTTCACTCCTTTGGGACAGTTTAACCAAGGAGTGATGAGGACTACTAACTTTACTTCTCCCAAACATGGGGCAATCATTCATCTTACCCGCCAGGAAGCGGAACGCCTGGCAGAACATTGGGGGATGTCTTACGATGCTTTGCTTCCATCTGAATAAGAAACATTTTATATAAAATAATTCATGATGAGTAAACTGAGAAACAGCTTGTGTGAGTTGTGCACAGCTTTGATTTTCTTTTGCGGATGCAGCAATGAACCGTTGCAACCCATTCGTTCAGGTGAGATATGGCCTGATAACAACGGAGAGCATATCAATGCCCATGGGGGCGGAGTAATGTACCATGATGGAACATACTATTGGTTCGGTGAGAATAAATGCGATACTACCAGCAGTGCCATGGTGGGAGTAATGTGCTATTCTTCTCGGAATCTTACTGACTGGAAGAACGAAGGCGTAGCGCTTTCTGTTGTTGATAACGACAGCAGCGACATAGCGCGTGGATGTATATTGGAACGTCCTAAAGTGATATATAATGCGAAAACAGGGAAGTTTGTGATGTGGTTCCATCTGGAATTGAAAGGAAAAGGTTATGCAGCCGCCCGTGCCGGGGTAGCAGTCAGTGATACTCCTGCCGGTCCTTACCGTTTCATCCGTTCGGGACGTGTCAATGCTGGTAAGCTGCCTGTTGATATGGACGGACAGGCTGTTGCAGTGCTGGATACTCTGAATGCCAAGAATTATGAAAAATGGTGGACTCCCGAATGGACGGATGCTGTGAACAAAGGCTTGATAGTAAAGCGTGATTTGGATGGCGGACAGATGTCTCGCGATATGACTCTTTATGTAGATGAGGATGGTAAAGCCTACCATATTTACTCTTCCGAAGAAAACCTCACACTCCAAATAGCGGAATTGAGCGATGACTATCTTTCACACACAGGGAATTATGTGCGTGTGGCTCCGGCAGGACACAATGAGGCACCTGCTATCTTCAAAAAAGACGGAACCTACTGGATGATCACTTCCGGTTGTACCGGTTGGGCTCCCAATGAGGCTCGTCTTCTTCCATCTTCGGACCGTGGTCTCAGCATCCCAACCCTTGTGTGGGACCTAAGTCGGAACTTACGTTTGGCGGACAGAGCACTTATATTCTGAAAGTGGGGGGGAAGAAAGACGCCTTTATATTTATGGCGGATATCTGGCGTCCGGAGCATCCCAGTGATGCCCGTTACATTTGGTTACCTGTTCAATTCAAGGAAGGAATTCCATACGTGGAGTGGATGGACAACTGGACACTGGATTTCTTTCAGTAATCCCTGTTGAAAATAGTCTGAAGGATGGAAAATAGTGCAATAGTCTGTTCTTGACTGATTATTGCATCCATCTTGCTCGATTTTACCCCTATGGTTGTCAATCAGATTTTTTATCTTTGCTATCGGTAAAAAGAGATAATAGGTATTAAAGATAGGTTTTTAGGAAGAAGGTTAACATACTGTGATGTGATAATAGAATTTTAGGTTAGGTTAAGTTAGAATTGAAGGCATATTTCGTGAGGAAATGTGCCTTTCTGTTTTCATTACCTTTCTAGGTTCGTATATTTGTAATGTCGAATTTGTGAAACTTAAAATAGAATATGCATGAAAAAGATTGGATTGTTTTTGTTGTTAGGTTTTTCTCTTTCGTGGCTGGTGTCTGCTTGCCAAGAACGTCAGCAGGAAAGACGGAAGGAAGTGCCTTTGGATTCTATTGTACTGAGTGACCCTTGCATTTTGGCAGACAGGAAGACGGCTATGTATTATATGACCGGAACCGGCGGTATGCTTTGGAAAAGCAAGGATTTGAAACTTTGGGAAGGACCGTTCCATGTGGCAAAGACTGATTCCGGTTCGTGGATGGGACCGAAACCAATGATTTGGGCTGCCGAGTTACATCCGTATAAGGGCAAGTATTATTATTTTGCCACTTTCACCAATCAGGCGGTGAAGATTGATACGGTACAAGGGAATGTAATAGAGCGCCGTGCCAGTCATGTTTTGGTGAGCGATAACCCGGACGGACCTTACGTTCCGATGAAGGATTCCACTTACCTGCCTGCTGATAAACCAACCTTGGATGGGACTTTCTGGGTGGATAAGGACGGAAAGCCTTATATGGTATATTGTTATGAATGGTTGCAAGCCTTGGACGGTACGATAGAGAAAATAGAACTGAAGCCTGACTTAAGTGGAACCATAGGCGAAGGGAAATTGCTGTTCCGTGCCAGCGAATCGCCGTGGAGCCGTGAAAAAGATGCGGATGGCAAGGACAAACCGAATAAAGTCACTGACGGTCCGTATCTGTTCCGTACAGGAACAGGTAGACTCGGTATGATTTGGACTAGTTGGATTTATAATGTGTACACTCAGGGAGTGGCTTATTCTGAAAGCGGAACCTTGGATGGACCATGGATACAGGAGAAAGACCCGATTACTCCTCCCAATTTCGGTCATGGGATGTTGTTTCAGACCTTGGACGGTAAATGGTTGATGTCTGTACATAGTCATAAGGATGTAAACGGACGTTATATTCGTACTCCTCGCTTGTTTGAAGTCGATTTTTCCGGAGATAAATTGGTGGTGGGAAAACCATATATTCCTTGAAAGTGCTTTATCTTTTTTCGAGAGGAAAGGTAATTACTTTTGCCTTCAATGAAAAGAGATGTGTAGAAAGAGTTGGAGGGACAGCTTTATGAGTCTGTCCCTCCAAATAAATGACCGGGTTAATCCCAACCCGGATTCTGTTTCAGTGCACCCTGAGCCAGGTCTACCTCTTCCAAGGGGATAGCCCACAGATAGTCACGGTTGGCGTTGAACTTGCGGGTTTCAATAAAAATGCTTTCTCCTTTTGCATTTACCCCGTATACTGGTTTAGTAACATCCTTTTCAGTTGTTTTATAGCTACGGGTATCAAACAGGTGCATTCCCTCGAAAGCAAATTCCAAACGACGTTCCAAACGGATAGCTTCGCGCATTTGATCTTTGGATAAGCCGGAAGGCAGAGGAGGAAGATTTACGCTGGGACGCTGACGGATTTGATTGACCGCATCATATACTTCCGTATCCGGAGCAGACAGATTTTCGTTACGAGCCTCGGCGAAGGTCAGCAGCACTTCTGCATAGCGGATATAGATAAAGTTGGTCCAGTCATAATTATTGATACCGTCATTGTCCGGATTGATATACTTTTTCATGCTATATCCTGTACGGGTATGGCTGCCATCTCCCATATTGTTCAGGTTGAAAGTCTTTCCTGCTATTTGTGACCCGTTCCACAGTACAGAGAAGCCTAGACGGGGGTCACGGTCGGCAAACGGGTCTTCCGGATTATAGAAAGGAGACTCTTTGATTGATTTGCCATCTTTGCATGGATAGGAGTCTATCAAGTCTTGAGTAGGTGATAAAGCTTCCCATCCTCCCATCATGACGGGAGCGAAGAACTGTCCTATATAACTGCCTTCATTGGAGTTTTTCGGGTTTTCTAGATATTCGCGATCAAAGATGATTTCGTTACATAACTCTGCTACAGGTTGGAACAAGTCACCATAGTTATCATACAGTCCATACACATTCATGCCCATTACTTTGCGTGCGGCGGCTTCCGCCACATCATATTTGTGTGCGTAGAAAGCAACTCTGGCTTTCAGTGCGTAGCAGGCTCCGGCACTCGGTTTTCCGTGGTCACTGTTGCTGCGGATATCGGGCAAGCTGGCTGCTGCTTTATCCAATAATCCTACTATATGATTATAAGTCTCCTCTTCAGAACTGCGTGAAGGAAGTTTCTCGTTCAGTTCCAACGGATGATCCAGCAGGGAGGCGCCACCCATATATTTTAATATGTTAGCGTATGAGAAAGCTTCGAGAAACTGTACTTCGGCTGTCAGTTGCGCTTTTTCTTTTTCATCCATCGGCACATCGCCTATATGTTCGTAAAATACCAGGCATCTGCGGATGCATTGATAGGCATTTTTCCATAATTGTAGGAAATGTGGGTTGCTGGAAGTTGCCGTACCAGCAGATAACTGTCCCTGTTCGGCTGTGACATGTACAGGAATAGCATTATCTGTGTAGCAGTCTGTCATGATAGTATGGTTTTCCGGTTCTATCAGATACAGATAAATTCCGGTTGCAAATTTCTGGGCATCTTCTGCGTTTTTCCAGAAAGATGCATCGGATAATTGGTCTTTAGGATTTCTGTCCAGAAAACTGTCATTGCAAGAGCTCAGACCAAGGCCGCATGCCAATATTAATCCTATAAAGTTATATTTTAGTCTCATAGTTGTCAGTGTTTAGAATGTTACATTCAGACCGAAGGAATAATTTCGGGTCAATGGATAATAGTTGCCGCTGATGGCTTCGGGGTCTACACCGTCGAAGCCGGAAATCATAAAGAGATTGTCGATACTGCAATACACTCTCAAACGGCTGATTCCGTATTTGGATATCAGCTGTTTGGGCAGGCTGTAACCTACTTGCAGGTTTCTCAGCTTGGCATAAGAGGCATCCTGCATCCAGAAACTGGAAGTCACGCGGTTTTTGGAGTCACTCATGGATAATCGGGGATAAGTGGCATTCGGGTTTTCCGGAGTCCAACGGTCCAGATGCTGTTCCGTTACTTTACCGCCATTGTAGAAGGCATATCTGATTTCAGCTACAGGAGCACTCTTTACATCAGCTGCACCTTGCAGCAGTGCACTTAGGTCGAAGTCTTTATATTGAACTGAAAGATTCAGACCGAAGTTGATTTTCGGGAAGTAGGAACCCAATACTTGCCGGTCTTTGCTGTCTACTACTTTGTCTCCGTTCAGGTCACGGTATTTTAAGTCACCCGGAACCGGAGTACCCATGCTCTGTGTAGGATGATTCTTGATCTCTTCTTCGTTTTGGAAGATGCCGTCGCATACGTAGCCGTAATATGCCCACAGTGGGTCGCCTACGGATTGCCCCGGTGTGTCACCGCCTTTCAAATCCATGATTTTGGTAGTTACATAGCTGAAATTGGCTCCGATAGAATAGCTCCAATCATTGATACGGTTGTTATGTCCCAGTTGCAGTTCGATACCGGTATTACGCACTACGCCGGCATTTTGCATCGGAGCGCTGACTCCCATCATGTTGGGAACTGGAAGTTGCAGTAATATGTCCCGTGTTTCCTTGCGGAACCAGTCTGCGCCCAATGTCAGTTTATTGCCCAAAAAAGCGGCGTCCACACCTACGTTCCATTGATCGGTTTTCTCCCACGTAATATCTTGGTTAGCCATCGGGTTGGAAATGGAAATACCCGGAGTCAAAGTGTTGCCGAAACTATAGTCATAACCGAACAGATAGGTGTTCTGATACGGATAATAGTTAGAACTGTTGTCCGAGTTTACGGTTTCCTGATTACCTAGCAATCCCCATGATGCACGTAGTTTCAAATTATCCACCCAATCGGCTTTGAAGAACTCTTCTTCCGAGATTCTCCATCCGATGGAGAAAGAGGGGAATGCGCCGAAGCGGTTGTTCTTGGGGAAGCGTGAAGTGCCGTCATAACGCAGGTTGGCTTCTAGCAGATAGCGGTCATCGTATGAATAATTCACGCGTCCGAAAGCTGAGCGGAGGGCGTATTCTATTTCTGTACCGTATGTTGTCTGTCCTGTCACTTCACCGGCGTTGATCTGGTCCAGTGAGTTGGAGTTGGGCAGGTTCTTACGGTAAGCTTGCAGATAGCGTGTCTGTTTATAAATTTGTGAGTAACCTAATAAGGCTCCTATTGTGTGTTTGCCGAAGGTTTTATTATAGTCCAGATAAGCTTGCAAGTTCAGTTCCATACTTTTGATGTCATATTCTGTGATGGAGTTAGTGGTTTTCTTTACCGGTGTGTCTGAACCTGCCTGATAGAATGTCATAGTATTGACGTGGGTGGGATTGTCGGTCAGGTTGAAAGTCGAGGCGGCGACTCCTCTCAGTTTCAGTCCGTCTATGATGTCCAGTTCCATTCCTACGTTACCTTGGAAATTGCTGTTTATCTCTTTGTAGGTTCCTCCTTCACGTGCATAGGCTACGGAGTTGTGCTCGTTTTTGAATAAAGCATAGTTGCCGTTGCTCAATTGGATGGGAGTAACCGGAGTCTCACGGAAAGCATAGTGCATCAGGTTGCTGATACCTGCCGCCGGAGCAGTCATATTACTGCGGTATACCGCCATATTTGTAGTCAGTTTCAGACGACTGTTTATCTGAGCGTCAATGTTGGCACGTACATTGAACTTGTTGTAGTTGGTATTGACTATCAATCCGTCTTTATCATGATAGTTGAATGCCAGCGAGTAAGTTACTTTGTCTCCACCGCCTTTGATACTCAAGTGATGGTTGTTGAACAGGCCGTTTTCACTTAATAGCGTACCCAGCCAGTCGGAATTGGGATAAAAGTCAGGATCACTTCCGTCTTTGAACTTTTGTAGGGCTGTTTCGTCATACGGACCTTTCAAACCGTCATTGGTGTAAGCTTCATTCATCAGCACTGCATAATTGTAAGAATCCAAAAATTTGGGCATACGTGAGGCACTTTGCCAGCCTACATATCCATCGTATGATACAATGGTACGTCCTTTGGTTCCCTTTTTGGTTGTGATAAGGATAACGCCATTACCACCACGAACACCATAAACAGCTGTTGCCGAAGCATCTTTCAACACGTCGATACTTTCAATATCGGCAGGATTTAATGCATTAACCGACTCTTCGTCATAAGGCA
>ERZ791608.770-NODE-770-length-13479-cov-4.197110_pt1 | contig 13479 bp, 14 predicted proteins | sample MGYA00510276_ERZ791608 | MGnify/ENA primary metagenome ERZ791608 (study PRJEB30046, sample SAMN00791908) | human gut metagenome | study: EMG produced TPA metagenomics assembly of the A metagenome-wide association study of gut microbiota in type 2...
ATTTTTCCAACGTAATTTTTCTACTTTAGTAATTTCTGCTGTTCTCTCTCTTACAAGTTTACTCTTATTATCTTCAGCACATTTTATTTTGTACTTATATGCATCATCTTGATTTTTATGAATTTTCTTTATAATTTTATCCCTATATTGAGGATTCGTAGTGAATTTATAAAGTTCTTTTTCTTCATCCATTGTAATAATCTCCAATCCTATTCTTTGTCAATAATGTATAAATGTTTTTGGATTGCTTGCTCTTCGCGCTGTGTCATAATTCCAATATATTTTTGAGTTGTTGCAGTTGAGGAATGCTGCAACAATTTTTGTACCAATACTATATCATTTCCATTTTTCTCATATATATCCGTTGCATAGAATTTCCTGAATGAATGTGTTCCTATATTTTTATATCCTAAGTAATCAGCAATATTTTTCAAATATTTTTGTACAGCTCTTTCTGTTATAGGAAATATTTTCTGTTCTGGTGTTATACAATTTTCTATACAATAATCTGCTAGATACTGATGTATTTGATATGGAACTGTAAAAGTTCTCTTCTTTCCTGTCTTTTGTTCAACTATATCCAAGCGATATCTTTTCCCATCTCTTATTATATCACTAAAATGCAGATTAAGTACATCTTCTATTCGTAATCCTAAATTACCTTCTAATGTCAATATTGTTGCTATTCTTACGTTTGGTCTAAATCCAGTTCCTCCTTTTAACATCGTTGTAATTATTTCCCTGTATTGTTCTTCCGTTAAGGCAACTGTAGTTTTATTAGCCATTTATACCCCTTTTTTGTTCGTATTTTGTATGCGAAAGTTCGTTTTTTTTATTTATATCATATAAGTCCTCTTAAATACAGCAATAAAGAGTTCGTATAATGTGCATTATACGAACTTCTTTCCTGTCTGATTGATATTTACATCATTATAGATTTTTTCTATATGCTTCTATTATCTTATTTGTAAATTCCGTTGCACTTATTCCAAGCTTGCGGCTTTCTATTGTTATAAATTCGTGGTTGGCATCAGAAAATGCCATATTAATTCTTTTAAGCTTATGTCCTTTTCTTCCCTGTGTACTACCTATTTTATTTTCTTCTTTGATAATATCACTTGTTGTACTTCTTGTACTCACCTGTTGTACTTCTTGTGTATTATTTTCATACTGATTTGAAAAATCAAAGCCATCTGCGGCACCGAATTTACTATCTTTGTTTCTTGCCATTTACTTATCCCCCTTTAATAATTCATCAACAAAACTGATATAGTCTACTGTTGTTGTGCATTTTCTATCGTATTTAATTAATGTTGTCTTTGTTGCCTGAGCTTCCTTAGTTTTATTACATTCCCTAATTGAAGTATGAAATACTTTTGTATTCATTTGAGCTGCTATATTATCAAGGCTTTCTTTAACCTCTTTACCTAAGAGGGTTCTTTTATTGTATTTTACAAGCAACAACCCAGCAATTTTAAGTGATGTGTTCTGTCTTTTCTTTGTGGCATTAATTGTGTTATTGAGTTCTGCCAATCCTTGAATTCCATATCTATCTGCGGTAATTGGAATAATAACTTCATCAGCAGCTATAAGACAATTCTGCAACATTGAATTAACTGCTGGTGCTGTATCTATTACTACATAATCATATCCCTTTAATTCTTCTAATGCGTCCTTTAATCTATACATTCCATCAGCTCTATCCGCATCTAAAATGGAATCTGCCCTTCTAAGTAATGGGTCAGCGGCAATTATATCACCCATTTCTGTATGCTGAATTGCTTCTGATATAGGAATTCTTTCTTCATCAAGCAATACATCAAATAATGTTGCTGTATCCTTAATTAACGCTCTGTATGTATCCGTACTATTTCCCTGCAAATCAGAATCAATTAATAATGTTTTATATCCTTTATCCTGCAATATTGAAGCTAGTGATGTTGCCGTTGTTGTTTTACCTATTCCGCCTTTTTGATTTGCTACAACATAAACCTTCATAAATACTCCTTTCTTGTACTTATTGTACTTCGTGTGTAATATTCTTATACTTGTTGTACTACTTTCTTATACTTCTTGTGTATACTTATTGTACTACACTCAGTTTTTATTGTCAAGTATTTAGGAACAGTTGTTCACCCTATAGCACAGTTTGCCATAGGGTATAGCATATTTTGCCATAGCCCTATAGCACAGTTTGCCATAGCCCTATAGCACAGTTTGCCACCTAACTATATTAATATTAACCAGATTAAATATTATCAAATCTATCTATCATTCAAATTAATTGACCGAATGAGTGAATTATCAAATGAAGTTACCAACAAAAACATATTGTTTCATAACAATTTTTGTTGCTTTGTTGTAAACTTCATTGTATAATGAACATAGGAATTCCAAATACAAAGGAGATTGAAATTGAGCAAAAATACAAATGTTAATAATAACTTTGAAACAAGAATGAAAGAATATGCTAAAGGAGTTACAGCTATGTCAGAAGGTAAATCAAGACTTAATGTTATGATTGACAGTGAACTTCATAAGGAGCTTAAAATGCTGGCAGTCAAAAATGGTACAACTATAGTTGAATTAGTAACAAATGCAGTCAAGGAATATTTAGAGAAGAATAATAACGAAAAATAGAACGGAGATTAGTTAATGGCGAGAAGTAAAATCAAGTCATCAACTGATGAAAGACCATTTTTTCTTGTATATCAGGACTTTTTAAATTCAGATGTTTTAGATACTGCTGATCAGAAGTTATTATTTATTATTCTGAAAAGCTTTGCAAATAAGCAGAATACTTGTTTTCCAAGCTTACAGAAATTATCTAAGATTTCCAAGCTGAGTAAAAGAAAAGTACAATCTACATTGAAAGAGCTTGAAAGCAAAGGCGTATTAAAGGTTGAAAAACGAGTCCGTGAAGATGGAGGTTTATCAAGTAACTTATATACTTTGTATGATTTCAAGGAGTTATGGTCGTCTGTAGGTGATGACGAAATAGCTACAGCTATTGATGATTTTGAAGAACACAGAATGATTAAATTGCTGAAGGCTAAGGGATATAGCATTACAAAAGAAAAAGAGCTTGTATCAGTACCGGCCAAAGTAACTGAAACAAGCCCTGCAATTTCTTCTATTAGTTCAAATAATTATAAAAAAATTGTCGAAAAAAGTCAAGAAAGTGTTGTAAATGCTTATAATATGGAAGTATTAAAGGCACTTTATGAATATAAAATAATGATATTCGACCACCCAGATATGCAACAAGATATAGATGTTGTAATGAATATTTTATATGATACCTTGAACACCAAAACGGATACTATAAGAATTAACAGGGAAAATAAGCCAGCAAGCGTTGTTAAAGCAAAATTACTGAAGCTTAATTCTTCACATATCTTATATGTTATTAAAAAATATAAAGAACAGACTGAAAAAATTAACAATCCTGAAGGATACATAATTACATTGTTGTATAAGGCGAGTGAACAAATGCACCTTGATATTAATAATCAAGTTATGCACGATTTGAGCAGTAATAAATATGATTAAGGAAAGAGGTATTATTATGAAGGATTTTACAAAGTGTTGTGGCATATATTTTGAACATTCAATAGATGATGCTGAGTGGTCTTATAATGTAATTTTTGGTTATCATATCAACGGAGCATTTATTGCTGTTCCAAATTGGAAGGTAAGCTGTGAAGCTTCAGATGATTTATATAACAGTAACGAAAGCAAACTTATTGAAGCTGGTCTTACAGAGCAACAGGCAAGTAAAGTAGCAGGACATATTAATGTGTGGCTTGAAGACAATGAGAAATTTGTTAAGAAATGTAGAAAAGAACAGCAGAAGCTGTATTGTGAATATATAAATAGAGTAACGGATAAAGGATAGGGATAAAAATGAATAGTAGCTTAATAAAAAGAATGAAAGATGAACATTTTGATTTAGTAAGCATTGATTTATTTTCCGGACCGGGTGGGTTATGTACAGGATTTAAATGGGCTGGAATACTTCCATTGATTGCAGTAGAGTGGACGGATACAACTGTAGAAACATATTCAAAAAGCCATAACGCAGAAGTATTTGAATTAAGCGATTACATAAATGATGATATTATTAATGAGCATTATCTCAAAGACTTTATGCAAGAGAGTACAAGAACACTATTAATACACGGAGATATAAATAAAGTAAGCAGCAAATTAATTAAAGACTTGTTAATGTCAAGATACGGAATTAATTCAGAAGATGAAACAGTAGATATAGTATCAGGCGGAGCACCGTGTGAAAGTTTTAGCCTTGCGGGAACAAGAACATTAGGAGATGAAAGAGATGATTTATTCAATAACATTGTAAGAATATCTCGTACTGTCAATACAAAGGCAATATTATTTGAAAATGTAAAAGGATTATTTTCAAAACCTCAAAATGGAGTTAAGGGAGCAATCTTTAAACATATATGCGATACATTTGAAGATACTAAAGCCTCACCAAGCTATAGATTGATGTCAAGAGATCCGAATGTAATTTTGTTAAAGGCAAGTGATTATGGAGTACCTCAAAACAGAGAAAGATTATTTCTTGTAGCAATAAGAGATGATTTAAAAGATATTAATTTTAAATATCCAGAAAAAACTAATGGGGTTAATTGCAATAAGCCTATTGTCAATGTAAGGGAAGCTATATCAGATTTACCTAAAGTTGAAATGAATGAGGAATCTACCACATATGTAAAACCGAAAAAATTCATAAGCGACAATCAAGAGTATTTTGTGTCAATTATGAGAGGAGAATATGTTAATGATGATATAAATACATCTGTTCCAAAACATCTAATAGAGCAGGGACTTTATTCTTCTACATCAATAAGTTGTCATAAAGGTCCAGGACATATTAAAAGAAAACAGGAGTTGCTGGCATTAATAAAAGAAAATGAAAGTATGAGATCAACATATCAGAAGCTTACTGAAACAGGGGAAATAGATAAATACAGACATTTATTTCCTAAGACAATTTATGGAAGTAGAAATAGAAGATTGATATGGAATGAAGCAAGTTTTACTGTAACATCACATTGTTTAGATGAGATATTACACCCGATATTAAATAGAGCAATCACACCAAGAGAAGCTGCAAGACTACAGAGCTTTCCTGATTGGTATCAGTTTGCCGGTCCATATGTTCAATTTCACGGTGCTAAAGAACAGGATAAGTATGAGCAGATTGGAGATGCAATACCGCCATTATTAGCGTATGCATTAGGACATCAATTTAAAGAGTGCTTACCAAAACATATATAAAATAAGAGTGGAGAAATAAAACTCCACTCTTTACTTTTATATATCTTTTGGCATTTTATACTTTAATTGAATATATTCGCCTCTTTGTTTTGAAGGATAAGTCCAAGTAAAAGGTGTTCCAAAATGTCCTGATTTTTTATTAGCCATAATCTTGCTAATATAATCTGACATTCTATGTATTACAGTAGAATCATCATTATTATCATAGATAATCATATAATTGGCACATTGTTTTGGAGTGCTGCCAATTCCACCAACTCCACTGAATACCCAAGTAGACAATTTAGTTAAATATGGTGCTAATGCAGTAGTAAGTTTATTGCAATTATCTTCTCCAAAAGCAGATAAACTACCAGCAGTTTGAAAGCCATTAAGTAGTGTTTTTAATTCCTGATCAGAAGGATTTAATACTTCTGCAAATGTATCAGCAGTATATTGATGTACTGTTACACTTTTTTCACTGCTGCGTTTACAGCTTATCGTATAATCCATTGTAGTACCATCTTTATTAGTAACCTCAACTAATACATCAGTTTTTGGATTTCCTCCTGAAGGAAGTTTACCAATAATTTTTTTATCACAGGTAGCTTTTATATTTTCTATCTTCTGTGAATCAAGTTCAAAACAATTTATAATATCCTTATAAGTATCAAAGTGCATACCTTCTATATTGTTATCGTTTGTTTGCATTTTCTTAAGGTTATTTGCATAGCTGAGTAATGTTGCAATTCTTCTTTCAAAATTATTGCCTTGAATATCCTTAATCTGTCCTGAAGTTTTTTCCTTAACAGCTCTATTTTCTATATAATTGAAAATGGTATTCTGAGATATGATTTCATCGATAGCAGAATATTCTTCAAGATTAATGAACTTATTATTTTGTCTGATAAAATCTTTTTCTTCTTTAGCCCCATCAGGATATATAAGATATACTCGTTCGATGGAAGTATCAATTTGCTTTAAATTAATAGCATCCCATTGATTGCCTTTAATTCTATCAGTTCTCATTGTTGTAGTTGAAAATATAGCCCATTTCGCATTATCCATAAATTCAATAACAAATGGAGCATAGAATTGAACATTACTAGAGTAACCTTCTTTTCCAATTCTGAAATTTTTTTTAATTGCTTTAATATAGCCCGCAGTCTGGCATTGCTTTAATATAGATTCTAAGCCTTCCATTGCACTTTGTCCGTGTTTTTGTTTATCTGCATTTGATGACATATTACCCTCCAATATAATTGAACTATCCGATATTTCCAGATAGTTCAATTATAATATTTTAATCAAATTTATCATATTTAATTATTGTTTTCAATATTTTAGTGTAATAGATGGTTACATTATATCCTACGGATAAAATGCTTATATAGTGGCTATTGTAGGTTATAAAGATAAGTGACCGCAATAACTTGCAAGCAAGATATTGCGGCCTGGTGCTACATTTATTTTATATATTCGTCTGTTTCAGGATTGAAACGACTTATTTTTTTGTATTCGTTGTACGTAGTGTACAATTCGTCTATTTCTTTTGTATAGAGCTTTTCAGGTTCTTCAGGAAAGAGCAACGGAAGCTCCTGCAGTTCTCCTTCATCGTCTATGTCCTCGCATTTCAGGTTATAGAGTATTCCAAATCCCTGACGGATTCTTCTGCCGGTAAGAGCAAATTCAAGTGTCTGAAAAACCTTCTGATTAGGTACATCTATATCCTTAAATGTATATTTGAATATTTCATAGAAACCCTTTTCGTCAAGTTTTCTGAAATCACATTCATATAGATCTGATTCCTGAAGGGCATCATAATTCTTCTTTGAACAATTGATATTATTGTATATCAATGTCCAATATTTACTGATTTCCAAATCAAGTACAGATTTCATATTATATGATTTCCTTTTTTTGCTGTACCGGCCCTGTATTGTCTTTTCCATAAGCTCATCAGGAACTGAACCTTTTACCATTACTAAGGCGTGATAATGTGGGTGATACATTTTTGTAGATGAATTATGAGTAATTTCCAATACTCTGATACCACCTGCAAAATTAACGGAATGTTTCTTCTTGCTGTCTGCTCTGTATCGTCTGATAAGAGTATTAAAATTCTTTGTCATATTTTTTATTGTATCTTCCAATTCTTCGCCCTTTACATTCGGAAATGTAAGTGTAAGCATATAGGGAACATAACCCTCAAGCATATGTGTATTAAGCACCTTTTTAAACTTATGTATGAATTTTGATATATCCATCAATCTACAGTTAGGACAAAAACGATTATTCATACATCTGTTTACTGTTTGTAAATCAAGTATTTTATTTTTTTCGTATTTATCCCAAACCCAAACGTTCAAGCAATTTTTTATTCTGTATGCTTTTTTTTCGTATATCTTATAATCACAATCTCTTTTTATTTCTCCAGCTTTCGCACGCTTGGCAGTTGAAATATACCAATTAGAATATTGATGATTATACATCAATTTCTGTCTTTTGATGTCCTGAAGGACTTCGTTAGTGTATTCCAATATTACCGCCTTTTCGGAAATGCGATACTAAAATGTACTACTTGTTTGTATAGTATCGAGGGGGATTCCTTTAGTCTGTTGCAAGTTGCTGAGGTTCTGCAGCAAGATTATTCTTTTTATAAAATTCGTGTACGGCCACAGCGATAGTAACACTTCTGTTGCTGCAGGCGATTAAGTTCATATCATTTATTAGTATTCTTAATTCGTTAATTGTCTGTTCTGGTAATGTTATGTTTATTTGCTTATTTCTTCTTGTTACGCCCATTAATCCTCCTCTTTCTGTCTGTCTATGTGGCACGTGGGGACCCCCTAAGTCCCCCCACGTACCACACAAACAAACTAAAAAGCAGCTCAATTATCTTATTATTATTTTAAGCTGCATAATCATTAGTTACTGTTTCAGATTAAGTAGAAGCTTCTATGTTTTCATTTGCTCCACTCCCTTCTGATGGCTGCTGTATGCTTTTAACAGGTGATAATATTTTCACAGGTGCAGCAACTCTTTTTTGTTTTGTATCATCAAATGAAAGCTTGAATGTATCATACAATCGATAAAACTTCTTATGTGCTTTGAAGTATTGACTGTCAACACGCTCTTTCATTGGATACCACATTTTAATACGTACGAATAATGTCGGTGAAAATGCTAATACACACAATAATTTTCCTTTCCAGCCGAAATTACTTACCTTTCTGTGTACTATTTCATATTCCACTAAACTCCTGATTTGTCGATCAATCATTCTGTCAAACTGTGCTATCAGCACAATATCATAGCCATAGTGTCTATGTATCTGGAAGAATTTGTTCCAGCCTGCTCGGTCAGCTTTAGACCAATCCCTACTGTTAAATAACATCTGACATTCATCAATGACTAATGTTATCTGTCCTTCTTTTACTTTGCTGTCTTTAAAATATTCCTGCGAATACATCATAAGATATTCAGGTGTCAGCTTGTCATTTTCCATATAGGTGAATAATTCCTTGTTTGATACATAGTCTGTATTGATTTCAAAGTTGCATATCACAGGTTTATTTCTTTTCAGGGTGTAATAAATCATTCTTGCACAATCAAGGCTCTTTCCTGAACCAGGTGTGCCGCTGTAAAGATATATCATAAGTCAATCTCCTATCATTTTCACCCACCGCATAATAATACTGTAGATGTAAAATAGTGCTATTGCAGCAAGCCAAGACAAACCAACTTTTACTATTGTACCAATGGGAATAAACCAATTAAGATAGCCTAAAAAAGGTAAATCTTTAAACATAGATATGTATTTAGCGAATGGAGATACAGGAAGAACGGATATAATCTTATCTCCAAATTTATTTAATAATTCCAAGAACCAATCTAATATAGTAATTACCCCCTTATAAACATACTTCTTGTTATCATTATCAAGCCAATAATAAATGACAGCAGCTCCATAATACGCATTATTTTTGCCACTGAATTAAAGGTTGCCAGGTCAATTGTAAGTGTGTAGCTTTCCATTCCGAAACTTTGCAAAAAGTCCATATGCCACTCAAATTTTGGTGCTTCAGGCTCTGCACACAGGCAATTGATGAAATTAATAAAATCAAAAGGCAGACAAAACGGGAATACATTTTCTAAGCCTTTCATTGTGTAGTCGCTCATTCCAGTTGTATCAACTACAACATCTGTAATTGGAATATCATCAACGATTGTTCTATCCTCTGCTGTATCTACAGGGATTGCAACACCATCAACTACATCTGCAATAGGCTGATCTAAAACATCTGTTATGTCTAACACTCCATTAATGTCATATTCTCCAACACGATCCCAAGGGATTGTTATTACATCTGTGGCTTCTCCGATCACAGGTGACACTAAATCATAATTATCAAGTGTGCCATCTCGATCAAGGATTCTTTGAGGAGCTTCCCCGACTTTCACAGGTGACTCAGCTCCGAATAGACCATCATCAAGCAAACCAAGATAGTCTAAATATGACATTGCAATAAGCTTATATCTGTCTGTGCTGGTTATACTTCCATCAGGATATGTATTAACTGTATTTGCAATAATGAAATCACCATAACGCATTCTGTTTACAAATGTATCAGGGCTTGCAGTTTTTCCAGATATACTATCGTCCCAGAAATCGTGTATATATACACTTCTATTTCCAATTACAACCTCTGCTGGTACTTTTAATTTTCCGTCATATGCTTTTCCATTAGTTCCTGATGAAGTGTTATGTATTGCATAGAAATCTGTTAATGATACAGCTAAGTATTCGCCATATGTATAAGTTGCACTGTAATACATAAATAACATTCCTTGTGCTGGCTGATTAGTAAAACAATGCATTGTCAAATATACAGAAGGCTTACTCCAGCTTAATCGATGTTCAAAACCGGTATAAGCATATATGCTACTATCCCATACAGGAGTATCCCCATCATAGCTGCTTAGCGGAATTGTATTAATGTCTTTTCTATTAAGCTTTGCTTGTGATATATCGTATTTAACATCTGCAATGTTTGATACTGTTGTGGAATCACTCAGACTTTTAAGCCAATCCTTGAAGGCTCTGTATACTACATCACCTTTTCTTAATATTCCCTTTGCTAAATCATCAAGCCAGGTCTTACAATTTTCTGCTGTTATAGTGGCTTCTGCATATACATCTGTACAGAATTTTTCAAAATCATCAATTCTATCACTTCCCCACGCTATAATAGAATCTCTATTTTCATATACAACCACACTTGCAGCGGTAAAACCAAAAGCGGCCATCAGCCACGCTATAGCAGTTTCTACAGCTATAGTTGTTTCCAATACTAATATTCCTTCACCTACAGCGGCGTGAGCTTCTTCATAATTATTGTACGTGCTACAGAATAATATTGTTACTATCATAAGCAATGCACATATACGCTTATGTACTCTTTTTAATTTGTGTATACGCAATGTATCTCCCCTTTCTTAAAAATAAAGAGGGAGATTTTCTCCCTCTTAGATGTCTAATGACACAATATTACTTACCGACCTTCTTAAACACACGAAGACCAATAGTTACTACTATCACTGCGCCTGCAATAGGTAACGCAACTGGAATAATAGAACCAATTGCTGATAAGGCATCTGTTGCAATTGTTGTAATGCCTTCTGTTAATGCTGTTGTAACTGTCTGCATAGGTGTTAATACTCCTTCCATTAGATTTCCTTTCCGTCCCCCAATAACTAGGACTTCATAATTTTTATTGCTAAACTTACCACTTTTCCTATCGCGAATGGAATAAATGATAAGAGTAAGCCACAGGCTACACCACCGGAAAATAGTGAAACATAATTTGATAATTCAATTTGTATCATTTTTGGGATTTAAAACCTCGTTAGCAAAAATTTGCCTAAGACGATGCCACAAAGGCATCCGATAAAGAAGATAAGAAACATTAACGCATACATTATGTTGTTGTATGCTAGTATCTCATCGAATGTGTTATTTACTGATGTTATTTCAACCATTATGCAGCACCTAAATCTACAGGTTCTACTGCTTTCAGCTCGAACTTGGTATACTTGGAAATTTCAAGTTCACAGTGCAGATGACACACTAGACCTTTCTTTAAGTTAGCTGCAATGTTCATATCTTTACACATTACATTGTAGCTCTTTCCTGCCACATCTTCAAAGTAGATTATCAAGTAAGGAGCATTTGTCTGTTTACTTACTTTACTTTCAAATCCTCTTACTTCTACATTGTCTACGATTACATTCATATAGTGCTACTCCTCCTTTCTTTTTATTTTCAGATATTTTCCTGACAAAATGAAGATTACATTAAAAATAATATTATGTCAATACTTTTTCACAAATTATTTGTATATTTTTCATAGTATATGCAGTGTATTTACACTTTTTATTGTTATTATTGCATAATAACTTGTATATCGAAATGTGTTGCAAACTGTTATATTATATTGTTTGTTAAATTTTCATATTGTACCATTCCCAGCAGCTTCGCAGGTCTGCCCTCTCCCAGACCTATCGCGTTCGCTCAAGCGGTATAATTACTACCCCAAACCCCTAAAGGGGTTTTAATTTGATTATGCTACCTGTGTGCTATTGGCACACAAACGCAATTAACTTCTAAAGAAGATAATTGCTGTAAGCTGCTGTTGCAGATTCTATGCTCCAAACGGTAATATATTATTTGCTAATAATATATTATCATCAAATAACATATTACCTGTCTGTCAGCTACCAATTTGTAAAAAAGAGAGCTTTGCAGCACTCTTTTTTATTCCTAATATAAGATTGAATTGTGATAACGTACACAATTAATTGCTACGCAAATAATTGATGTTCAAAGACAGACATAACGCTTTATTTGCTGACTTTCCTCCATTTCTGATGATATTAAACAAAGAAAAGCATTTCAAGAACAAGCGTTGTGCTTCGCATTCTTGAAATGCTTTTCTTTGTTTAATTACAGGGTAATTAGGGGAAAATAGACTTATTAAATTAATATATCATTATATTGTTGGCGGCAATGCTGATATTGCCATAAAGAAACCTACAATTGCAATAATAATATATAACCATTTTGGCATATTCGTTAATTTATCGTTGATTTGATTATCTATTTTAGGATTTACAAGTAATCCTACAACTGTAAAAATTATTCCACTAAGAATTATTTTACTTGATAAAAGTGCAATTCCACATATTATGTAAAATACAGATATAAACCAAAATATAATATTATATATTATTTTGCCTATTTTATTTACAGTTTCCTTAACATCTACCGTTGTTTGTTTATTTGATGATTGCTCTGCACAATATTCACAATTAGTTTTCCTTGCCTTTCGTCGTTCAGATTTTTCTTGTTGCGCTGCTGCTTTTCTTGCAAATTTTTCCTCATTTTCCTGTTTCTTAGCTGCCTCCTTATCGGCTGTTCTTTTCTCATCCATTGAATGCAAAAATTCTAGATATTCATCATCTGACATATATTTCTGTTCTTCTGTTCTATACATTTCTGGAATATCATAAGTCGGCTTATCTGCTATTGCGGCTGCTATATTTTTTTCTGCATTTGATATTTGTTTATCAAAACTTCTTACACTCCCCACTTCATCAGCTTTAAGAAAATGATCTGGCATAGGTGTTTTAGCTAAAACATTTATTTGTGCAATTATATTTTGTGCATCATTTAATGCTGATATATATTTATGACTTGATTGATCAGTTTCTGATGATATTAATACAATTTCCTTGGCAGTTCCACCTGCATTTACAAAAACACCTAAATGTAAACAAGTAGGAATCTGAGTTGAATATCCTGAATTTGTTGTTTTCGTCTTTGTATTTGTCTTTCCAAGACCTACACCACCTACTATAGCTCCTGGTGCGCCGAACAGTACACCACCTACTATAGCACCACCTACAGATGCGTGTTTTTTTGATTTTGATTTTGATTCAGCCTTACCCGTAGAAATCACTCTGCAACCTGGTATCATATTAATTTCTGCACCTACAAGGCTGGAAAATGGATACCTGAAACCATTTACTGTTATAATACCTTCTGTTGAATTTACGGCAAATTTTCCATTTGCATAATTTTTCCAACGTAATTTTTCTACTTTAGTAATTTCTGCTGTTCTCTCTCTTACA
>ERZ791608.777-NODE-777-length-13421-cov-2.358671_pt1 | contig 13421 bp, 15 predicted proteins | sample MGYA00510276_ERZ791608 | MGnify/ENA primary metagenome ERZ791608 (study PRJEB30046, sample SAMN00791908) | human gut metagenome | study: EMG produced TPA metagenomics assembly of the A metagenome-wide association study of gut microbiota in type 2...
GCATCGTTTCCCCACGGGCCACGCAGGCTGTCGCGCATTTCATCGCAGAACATGCCGATGTGTGGCAACTGAGCCGCATGCTTCTTCATGGCCAGCAGACTATCCGGCAGTTGCGGCTTACCGGCTGCCCATCCTTCTCCATACATGCATATTGTAGGATCAATCTTGTCGAGTGCCTTACGGATGGCATTCATGGTTTCGATGTCATGAATCCCCATCAGGTCAAAACGGAACCCGTCTATGTGATATTCTCTGGCCCAATAGCAGACTGACTCTATCATGAAACGCCGCATCATCGGTCGTTCGCTGGCCGTTTCATTGCCACAACCCGATGCGTTAGCCCATTTCCCTTCCTCGTCCGTGCGATAGAAATAACCCGGTACGGTCCGTTCAAAATTGCCTCCTTTCGTGATAGCCGTGTGATTATACACCACGTCCATCACCACCCGGATACCTGCCCGATGAAGTGCCATGACCATCTGCTTGAACTCGCGGATACGCACTTCCGGCCGATAAGGGTCGGTGGCATACGAGCCTTCCGGCACGTTGTAGTTCTTCGGGTCATATCCCCAGTTGTACTGCGGTTTATCAAGCCTGGTTTCGTCCACCGAAGAAAAGTCGAACGAAGGCAACAGCTGTACGTGTGTCACGCCCAATTCCTTCAAATGGTCAATGCCCGTTTTCTCGCCCAGATACGTATGCGTTCCTTCCTCCGTCAAAGCCAGGAACTTTCCTCTGTTCCGGATGCCGGAGATGGTATCGATAGAGAAATCGCGATGGTGCAGCTCATAAATCACCATGTCGGAGAAGCGTTTCAGCGGCGGACGCTTGTCTTCGTTCCACCCCTCCGGATTCGTCTCTTTCCAGTCGATGACGGCTGCCCGGTCGCCGTTCACTCCCACAGCCTTGGCCATGAGTCCGGGCGTATCTCCCTGCCATACATCGTCTATCTTGACATTGAACGTATAGAACTTTCCTTTCAGGTCTTCGTCCACGCGAGCCTGCCACATACCGTCAGATGCCGGTTCCATCTTCACCATACGATAGGCAGAACCTCCCTGCCCTTTTTCGTACAGCAGCACCCGCACTTCCTGAGCCGAAGGAGCCCAAAGCGAGAAGCGGGTTGAAGCAGGCGTATAAGCCATTTCCACCCATTCCCCCTCGTACACCGGATATTCATCAAACGGCGTACTGGTATGCTGCTGTGAAGAAGTACATCCGGTAGCCACAGCCACGGCCGACATCACTACAAGCTGTTTTAAATTCATGGTTCTAATCTCCTATTTCTTTATGCGTCCCGGATTCTTGGCGATAAAGTCCTTCCAGCTGGAATAAGCTTTCGGCATTTCCGGACGTCCCATCTGCAAATAATGGCAATAAGCTGCTCCCAAGGCATCCGTCGCATCCATAAAGGGGCCCATTTCCGAGTCGGGTATGTGCAGCATACGCTTCAACATATCGGCCACCTGCTCCTTGCTGGCCTGCCCGTTGCCGGTAATGGCCATCTTGATTTTCAACGGGGCATATTCTGTCACGGGGATGTCACGTGTCAATGCTGCTACAATAGCCACCCCCTGCGCACGTCCTAACTTCAGCATGGACTGTACGTTCTTTCCAAAAAACGGAGCTTCAATAGCCAGTTCATCAGGAAGGTACGAAGAAATGATACCCTGCACGCGCTCATAAATGTGTTTCAGCTTCAGATACGAGTCGCCGCATTTACGCAGGTCGATGACGCCGAGTGTCATCACTTCCGGTTTGACACCCGTCACCTTCAGTATCCCGTATCCCATGATGTTCGTACCCGGGTCGATACCGAGAATGATTTTTTCCTTAACCGGCTGTATCACCTTATTACCTCCATTAATGTGGGGAAACCGATGACCTTATCCTTGAACACTTTCATCATCTCCGTATTCAAGGCAGCCTCCTGCTTTACATGCCAGCGATGCAACGTCGCGCTGTCTTCCACTTCCCACTGGAGTGAAAAGCATTCACTGTCCTGCTCCTTATGGCTCAAGATACGCAGGATACGGGGATTTTTCAGTTCACCCGATTTTTCCACTTCCGGAATGTAGAATTCATTCAACCATATCACAAAATTACGGGCATCACCCATCTCTACATGAAAAGTAGTATTATAAATCAGCATATATCTTCTTATTTTAATCCGATTACAAAATTATACAATACGATGAAAACAACCTGATCAGGAATACCGGCGAGGATAACGCAACAGAATGCTCAGCACAGCCGCCACTCCCAGTGCCATGGGATAATAAAGGTATCCTATGATGTGGATAGGAGATAAACCCGAAAGCTCGGCCGCAATCAAGAGTTGCGCACCATAAGGGATAATACCCTGAATCACACACGAAAAGGTATCGAGAATACTGGCACTCTTCCGTTTGTCTACCCGGAACTGTTCGGCAATGTCATTTGCCAATGGGCCCACAGTGATAATGGCAATCGTATTATTGGCCGTACAGATATTGGCCAGGCTCACCAGTGCGGCGATACTTAGTTCGGCTCCTCGTTTTCCTCTTACATGCTGAGTCAGACGGTGCAGCACATAATCCACACCTCCGTTAAAACGTATCAGTTCCAGCATACCTCCTGCCATCAGGGTTACGATGATCAGTTCTCCCATGCCCGTCATCCCTTTACCCAAAGCCCCAAACCATCCGAACACATCGAATGTACCGTATGCCATGCCCACAATACCCGTAGAAACCAGACCCAGCAACAGTACCAGCAATACGTTGACACCAGCCACTGCCGTTCCAAGCACAATTATATAAGGTATGACTTTCATCCATTCTACATGGGGAATATCCTGCACCACCTCAATATGGCTTCCATATATAACATAATACACGAATACCAGCAAGGCAGCCGGAAGGGCAATCAATGAATTCACCCGGAACTTGTCGCGCATCACGCACCCTTGCGTACGGGTAGCCGCGATGGTCGTATCGGAAATGAAGGACAGGTTGTCGCCGAAAAAGGCACCACCCACTACTACCGCCGTCATGAAAACCACGCTGACATCCGTCTTGGCCGCGATACCGGCAGCTACAGGAACCAGTGCGACAATGGTACCGACCGACGTACCGATGGAAAGAGAAATGAAGCACGATGCCAAAAAGATTCCCGCCAGCAGCAGATTGCCCGGAAGCAGCCGCAAGGTCAGGTTTACCGTCGCATCGATAGCCCCCATGGCCTGAGCCGACTGTGCAAAGGCCCCCGCCAAGATGAAAATCCATATCATCAGCATGATGTTCTTGTTGGCCGCTCCTGCGGAGTATTGCAACAAGCGGTCGTTTAAGCTCAGTCCTTTCGTCGTAGCTACGGCATAAATGGAAGACACCATGAAAGCTACGGTAATCGGAATTTTATAAAAATCATTGATGAGCAGGGAAGCCACCAGATACAGGCATAAAAATACCACCAGCGGACTCAGGGCCCACGCATTGGGTTTGTTCACAATGGGAGTCAGTTTCTGAAAATTCATTCTCTTCTTCTTTTATTTTTTTGACAAAGGTATATATTTTTCAGCTGACAAACATCCCATTTCAATGAACATTTCAGCAAAAAATGAGGTTATCAGCCCCATAATTAGGAAGAAGCAAAAAATATTTCACCCATCTTCTCCGAATATTTAAGAATATTATCTATCTTTGCCAAGCCTAAAAGGGAAAAACAGAACACATGAAACTGACCATGCTTAAAATAATGCTGCTGCTTACGGTCATCTTTATGAAAATAGAGGTGACAGAAGCTGTGTCATGCAATCAGGTGTCAAATGATTTTCCCAATTTATCTACGGTATCTTGTCAGAGAGAGACAAAAGAAACGCTCAATTTTATCCATACCACCCTTGACAAGGCACATAATTTGTTCAGTACACTAAATCGCGACAATTCCTTCAACAGGTTGTTGACGGATAAGCGTGTAGTACGCAATGACGAACAAAATATAAACTTCTTCTTACGCTTACTACTTTTTTATCATTCCCTACGTGAAGTAGGCTTGTTGAAGGATAAGGAGTGCCTTTACCCTTCGACCAATATTCATTGTGTGATTCCTTCATGCAGATACTATGTATTTGCTATGAGAAAAATCATCATTTAGCCGTTTTATAGATTAGTTGTTTTTCACTGCTCCGATACGGTTGTGCCGGGGCAGTATAGCTTTGCTTGTCTCATTTTTTTTGAAATAAGCGAAATATCTTATGTCTCATTTTTAAAAAAATCTATAAAACGCATAAATCATGAAAACAAATAGTTCAAAAAAATCATTTAAAGGAATAGAAGACGCAGGTTTAGTTATCATCGTATGTTTTCTCGTGGCTATAGGTATCTATCATTTTGTTTTTGGAAATCCGGCAAACTTCATGAACAATGACCCAAACAATCATCCGCTTCCAGGCAATATGTTAGGTACCATCTACAAAGGAGGAATCATTGTACCCGTCATTCAGACACTCTTACTTACGGTACTGGCTCTCAGTGTAGAACGTTTTTTTACCCTTCGTGCATCTTTCGGCAGAAGCAAGCTCTCCAAATTTGTAGAACAGCTTAAAGAAGCCTTAAATAAAGGAAATTTGGAAAAAGCACAAGAACTATGTGACAAACAGCGTGGTTCAGTGGCCAATGTCGTAAGTTCCACTCTCCGCAAATACCGTGAGATGGAGCAGAACAACGAATTGAGCAAAGACCAGAAAACTCTTGCTATACAAAAGGAACTGGAGGAAGCCACAGCACTCGAACTTCCTATGATGCAACAGAACCTACCCATTATCGCCACAATCACCACTTTAGGAACTTTAATGGGATTGCTTGGAACCGTAATCGGTATGATCCGTTCATTTGCCGCACTTTCTGCCGGAGGGGGTACTGACTCCGTAGCTTTGTCCACTGGTATTTCCGAAGCTTTGATCAACACCGCATTTGGTATCTTGACCGGTGCGTTGGCAGTTATTTCTTATAACTATTATACGAACAAGATAGACAAACTGACATACAGTCTTGACGAAGTTGGTTTTTCCATTGTACAGACTTTTGCAGCCACTCATTAATTTCTGTCCCGCTGAGGATTTCCTCACGCAGACAGAAACAGAAGTTCCATTAAAAAGATTTCACTATGAGTAGAGCTAAAATAAAAAAGAAAAATATGTTCATCGACATGACAGCCATGAGCGATGTCACGGTGCTGCTGCTTACTTTTTTCATGCTGACAGCCAGTTTCGTGAAAAAAGAGCCTGTACAGGTTGTCACTCCTGCATCAATTTCCGAGATAAAGATACCCGAAACGAACATCATGTCCATTCTGGTAGATCCCGGGGGCAGAATCTTTATGAGTCTTGATAAGCAGAATGACATGGCAGCTACGCTAGAAGCTATGGGAAAAGAGTACGGCTTGACATTTACCCCACAGGAAATCAAGAAATTTTCCTTATTCCCGACTTTTGGAGTGCCGATGAAAAATATGAAATCGTTCCTTGCCCTTAGCACGGAACAGCAAGACCGCATCTTAAAGGATCAAGGAATTCCTTGTGACAGTATTGACAATCAGTTTAAGGCCTGGGTACGCAATGCACGTGCTATCAATCATGACTTGCGCATTGCTATCAAAGCCGACCAGCAAACACCATACGCGGTCATTAAAAAAGTGATGAATTCCCTTCAAGACCTTAAAGAGAACAGGTACAACCTGATTACCTCTCTGAAATCAAGTCCTGAAGAATAAAAACAAAAAGTATGGCTGAAATTCAAGAAAACAATAATAAAGAGAAAAAAGGTAGCAAGCAGAAAAAGATGAATATCCGGGTGGATTTCACCCCGATGGTCGACATGAATATGCTACTGATAACTTTCTTCATGCTGTGTACTTCACTGAGCAAACCGCAAACAATGGAAATCAGCATGCCTTCCAATGATAAAAACATCACCGAAGAACAGCAGAATAAAGTCAAGGCTTCTCAAGCACTGACTTTGTTGCTGGCCGAGGAAGGAAAACTCTATTATTATGAAGGTGAACCGGATTACAAGAACTATGCATCACTAAAAGAAACAACCTATGATGCCAGCGGATTACGCAAACTGTTGCTCAGCAAAAACTATGAAGCAGTCAAGAAAGTTCGTGAACTGAAGGAAAAAAAGGCAAGACTTGAAATTACCGAAGAGGAATGCAGGCAGGAAATAGCCAGTGTAAAATCAGGAAAAGACACTCCTACCGTCATAATCAAAGCTACGGACAAATCTACCTATAAAAATCTGATAGACGCATTAGACGAAATGCAAATCTGCAGCATAGGGAAATATGTAATCGTGGATATTACAGACGGTGACCAATTCCTGATAGACAACTATCTTTCTCAAGGCGAGTTAAGTCAAAATGCGGCAGGCAACAATGTATAACTTTATAAAGAGAAAGAAAAATGTCAAAAGTTGATTTAACTTCTTTGGAACTCATCTTCAAAGATCGGAATAAAAGTTACGGTGCTTATAAAATGCGCCGGGATTTGGGGAAACGACAGGCTGCAGCCTTGATTATCGTCACTGTTGTGGCTTTGTTCGGATTTACCTTACCGCGTCTTATCAGAATGGCTATGCCGGCTCAAAAAGAAGAAATGGTAGAAGTGACACGGCTTTCCACACTGGAAGAGCCGGAAATAAAAGAAGAAACGATGAAAAAGGTAGAACCTATCGCCCCTCCTCCTCCAGCTCTTAAAAGTACCATTAAGTTCACGGCACCAGTCATCAGAAAAGATGAAGAAGTGAATGAAGACGATGAGCTAAAGAGTCAGGACGAACTGACGCAAACTAAGGTACAGATATCCATTGCCGATGTGAAAGGAAACGATGAACTGAACGGAAAAGATATTGCCGACCTGCAGGAAGTCATTACCCAGACACCGGAGGTCCAAAAAGAAGAGCCCTATGACATGGTAGAACAGATGCCGCAGTTCCCGGGAGGTCCCGCCGAGCTTCTTAAATACATCGCCAAGAATCTGAAATATCCTATCATAGCACAAGAAAACGGCATACAAGGAAAAGTTATCCTACGTTTTGTCGTCAATGCAAAAGGATACGTGGAAGATATCAAAGTGCTCCGTTCATTGGATCCCTATTGTGATAAAGAGGCCGTACGTGTAGTAAAATCCCTGCCACAATGGATTCCAGGGAAACAGAACGGACGTAACGTACCTGTTTACTATACATGTCCCATCGTTTTTAAGTTACAGTAATTGTGTCAAAGTGTATGAAAAGTAAATTAATTCTATATCTGTGGTGTATGTGCACGTTCTCTGCCTGCACTTCTTCCGGAAAGGGAGGCAAAGAGGAAACCTTGTATTCGGGAGAAATCCGGATTGCCGTAGATGAATCGTTCAAGCCCATCATGGAAGAAGAACTTCAAGTATATCATGCTCTGACTCCGGAGGCTTTAATTACTCCTATTTACTGTAGTGAGGTAGAAGCAGTTAACTTGCTGTTGAAAGACAGTGTACGTCTGGCAGTCACCAACCGGCGGCTGACAGAAGAAGAATTGATTTCTTTTCATACACGTAAATTCTTTCCAGAGTCCATTCTGATGGCTCTTAGCGGAGTGGCACTGATTACACATCACAGCAATCCGGACTCCCTGATTACAGTAGAAGAGTTCCGGCGTATTGCAACCGGCGAAACCACGGAATGGAAAGGATTAAATCCAGACTCAAAACTAGGTTGCATACAAGTCGTATTCGACAATCCCAATTCAGGAACCGTACATTATGTCATCGACTCTATCTGTCAGGGGAAACCACTATCTCCCTCTTTAAAAGCCCTGAAAAGCAACGAAGAGGTCATTGACTATGTGGCAACCACTCCCGATGCCCTTGGAGTGATCGGAGCCAACTGGATAGGCAACAAGACGGATACCACACGACTGTCTTTCAACCAGAGAGTCAGGGTCATGTCAGTATCCGGAAACCGGAAAGCCACTCCTGAAAACAGTTACAGGCCGTATCAGGCGTATCTGGCTCTTAAAAAATATCCGCTGACCCATGAAGTGTATATCCTTATCAATGACCCAAAGGGAGCACTTCCTACCGGACTGATGACTTTCCTGACAAGAGAACGCGGACAACGGATTATCCTTAAGTCCGGACTGGTACCCGCCACACAACCGGTCCGAATCGTAAATGTAAAAGATGATTTCTAACTTTAATGAGAAACTCATGATGAACAATAAAATTTTATGTCTTGTATGCAGTGGAATAATATATTCCGCTTCATACAGTTATGCCCAAAAAAATCTCTCGGATGAAGTCACCCGACAAATCACACAGATAGCTGCCAGCATTAATGACACACCGGAAACAGCAGCCAAGGAATTCAATGAACTGCTGAAAGGTAAAAACAAGAAAAACGTCCCTTTGCTGGTCGCTATCGGTAATGCCTATCTGAACCATAAGTGTCCGGATGAAGCACAAGTTTATGCAGACCGTGCCATGAAAATAGACTCCAAATCGGCACCGGTATATGTGCTGGCCGGTGACATTGCTCTGACACAGAAGAACGTCGGCATGGCATGCGGATATTATGAGCAGGCCATCCTGTTCGATGCCAATTGCTACGATGCATATTACAAATATGCACACGCCTATATCGGCGTAAGTCCCCAACTCTCTATCGATATGCTCACAAAGCTGAAAGCAAGTCATCCGGAACTGCCGGAAGTGAACCGGGAACTTGGCAATGCGTACTATCAATCGGGGAATTACGGAAAAGCCAAGTCTGCCTACGATGAATTTATGCAACAAGGTACTCCTGACACTCAAGATTACGAACACTATGCCATGCTGCTATATCTAAATAAAGACTATGCGCAATCACTGAATGCCGTAGAAAAAGGACTGGATGCGGACAAAGACAACCATCTCCTGAAACGTCTGCGCATGTACGACTTGTATGAAATGGAGGCTTATAAAGAAGGGCTGGAAGCTGCAGATGCTTTTTTCAACCGCCCGGAAGAGAGCAACTATGTGTATCTGGACTTTTTATACAGAGGCCGTCTGTCACTGGCAGACCAGAGAAACGAAGAGGCCTTGCAATGGTTTGAAAAAGCCCTCAAGGCAGATACCGGAAACACACACCCGGAAATAGCCAAGGAAGTGTCTGCCGCTCATGAGAAACTGCAGAACTACCCCGAGGCCATCCGCTTGTACCAGCTTTATCTGGACGGCCTGAAAGAGAAGGCAGAAATAAGCGATACGTTCTTATTGGGAAGATTGTATTACATGGCAGCCGGAAGCAGCACAGTCAGCGAACCGGAGAAAGAACCTTACCTGAAAAAAGCAGACGAAATATTCGCAGAAGTAGCCCAGCGGGTACCAGACAATTATCTAGGATATTTCTGGAGGGCACGAACCAATGCCATGGCCGACCCTGAAAGTACGGAAGGACTGGCCAAACCTTATTATGAAGCGGCCTTGAACCTGCTGGAAAAGAAAGCAGACGCTTCTAAAGCGCTCATAATTGAATGTGAAAGCTACCTGGGTTACTATCACTTCCTACAAAAGGATTACGAACAGTCCAAAGTGTACTGGAACAAGATTCTCACGTTAGATCCTGAAAATGAGACTGCCAAACAGGCACTGCAAGGATTACAAGGCAACTGATTTTTCTTCTTAACCTCAGAAACAAACTTTATGAAAACGTTTAATTTGTCTCAGTCATATCCCACTCAGGATATCCGGAAACACACAAGTTTCCTTACCATAAGTCTTTCAGCCTGTTTACTGGCGGCCGGTCTCATTCTGCTTTTCCTGCCGGAAATCAACTCGCAGTCCAATATTGACATTTTAAGAATGGTAGCCGGAAGTCTGATGGTCTGCATCGCAGTCTATCTTCTGGTTTTTCGAGCTCGCTACCAGGCTTATGCAGAAACAGGCAGCAGGATATGCAAGAAAAGCCTGACTTTCACAAAGGATCAGTTCCCCCATTTGAACAAATATCTGGCAGATTATTGCAGCCTTCCGGTTTTTCCGGCAGAAGGGGCACAGCTATATCTGCAGGTAATCCATTCGAAAGATAACCGATACGCTGCATTTCAACTGCTCACCTACACATCTTTCTTGTATGAACCTGTCACAGAATTGTGCTGTCTGAAAGGAGAAAAAGCGGCTGCATTCATCAATTCTCTACACACTTCTCATGGATTTCATCATTGATACTTTTTTGCATATAGACCAGCATCTGATTTCACTCGTACAAGAGTATCACGGATGGACGTATGCCATATTGTTTGTAATCATATTTTGTGAAACCGGACTTGTAGTCCTGCCATTTTTACCCGGAGACTCCCTTCTGTTTGTCTCCGGTGCAGTGGCATCCCTTCCGGGGATGCCACTGGAAATAAGCCTGCTGATGATGGTTATTTTCATCGCAGCCGTGCTTGGTGATTCCTGCAACTACCTGATTGGACATTATTTCGGGAAAAAACTGTTCTCCAAACCAGACTCAAAGATCTTCAAGCAAAGTCATTTGGAGAAAACCCATCATTTCTTCCAGAAATATGGCGGAAAAACCATAATCATTGCCCGTTTTGTCCCCATTGTCCGCACTTTTGCACCGTTTGTCGCCGGAATGGGACACATGAATTATTACTTGTTTATGATTTACAACCTTGTCGGGGCAGCTGTCTGGGTCTTACTTTTTTGCATGACAGGCTATTTCTTTGGAAACATCCCTTTTGTGCAGCAAAACCTCAAAATACTTTTGATGGGCATCGTACTGGTTTCACTCTGCCCTGCCCTCATTGAATATATACGAATAAAAAATAAACGAACAACAGTATGAAAAATTCCCTGTTAAACCGATTTGTACCCAAAGAAAGCAAATTCTTTCCTTTATTAAACCAATTGTCACAAACCGTACTCAATGCTTCTGAACTTCTGATTGACAGCATGAACCATGACACACCAGAGACATGGCAGGAGTATTATCACAAAGTGAAGGAAGCTGAAAGAAAAGGCGACCAGATAACCCAGCAGATTTTCATGGAGCTAGGCCAGACCTTTATCACCCCCTTTGACCGGGAAGACATACATGACCTGGCCTTTTCCATTGATGACGTGACCGACCGCATTCACAGTGCCTCGAAGCGGATTGCCATCTACAAGCCGCACGCCATTTCAGACAGCGGAAAAGAGCTGGCTGTCCTCATACAACAAGGAGCCTCCATCATCTGCAAGGCCATGGATGAGCTGGAAACCTTCAGCAAAAATCCGTCCAGACTGAAAGATTACTGTCAGAAGCTCCATGAGATAGAAAACCATGCGGATGAAGCCTATGACCTTTTCATCATGCAACTGTTTAATGAAGAAACCGACTGCATTGAACTGATCAAGACAAAAGAAATCATGCAGGAACTGGAAAAGACGACAGATGCCGCCGACCATGTAGGAAAGCTCCTGAGAAACATTATCGTAAAATATGCCTGAAAAAAGAATTGCACATGGAATTACTCATCACCATCATTGTACTGGCCCTGATTTTTGACTATATCAACGGTTTTCATGATGCAGCCAACGCAATAGCTACCATTGTTTCTACCAAGGTGCTGACTCCGCTTCAGGCTGTAATCTGGGCTGCCTTTTTCAATTTTCTGGCGTTTTTCATCGCTAAATACCTTATCGGTGATTTCGGCATTGCCAACACTGTGTCAAAAACAGTCTATGAGCAATACATTACTTTGCCAGTCATCTTGTCTGGAGTGATTGCAGCCATCATCTGGAACCTGTGGACCTGGTGGAGAGGAATTCCTTCTTCTTCATCCCATACACTTATCGGCGGGAGCCGCCATTGCAGCTTATGGATTTGGTGCCATTCAAAGTTCGGTTATCCTGAAAATCGTGCTTTTCATTTTTCTGGCTCCAGTCATAGGTATGCTTGTAGCCTTCCTCTTCACTCTGATAGTGCTGAATCTGTGCCGTAGGGCCCATCCTCACACCGCAGAGAAATGGTTTAAAAGACTACAGTTGCTCTCGTCCGCCCTGTTCAGCATCGGACATGGACTTAACGACTCGCAAAAGGTAATGGGTATCATTGCAGCTGCCCTGATAGCAGCCCATTCGCAAGGCATTGGCATGGGGGTAAACAACGTAGGCGATTTACCCGACTGGGTCGCTTTTTCCTGCTTTACCGCAATCTCACTGGGAACCATGTCGGGAGGATGGAAAATAGTCCGCACCATGGGAAACCGGATTACCAGAGTTACTCCGCTGGAAGGTGTCATAGCCGAAACAGCCGGTGCATTTACGCTTTATTTTACGGAATATCTGAAAATTCCGGTCAGCACCACCCACACCATATCAGGAGCCATCATCGGAGTGGGCGCCACCCGTCGCCTGTCCGCAGTGCGCTGGGGAGTTACCCGAAGCCTGATGACAGCCTGGGTGCTTACCATACCGGTAAGTGCGGCATTGGCAGCAGCCATCTATGCACTGATCGGGTAACCAATCTCTTTTTTCAAGGAATAACAAAGAAGGAAGAAAAAATAGCACAAACATCAGATTCCAGCAAAAAAAGGACTTTCATAGAGATAATTCTATTAACTTTTATTACTTTTGCACACATTGTGTCAAACATTGTGCAATTTGAAAATGGAAATACAAGACAGTTTTATACAACTTGTTGAAGAAAGCATCCGCGCCAACTGGGACCGTGATGCACTGACAGACTACAAAGGAGCTACGCTGCAATATAAGGACGTGGCCAGAAAGATAGAGAAAATGCATATCCTGTTCGAACATGCAGGAATCCGGAAAGGGGACAAAATCGCGCTGTGCGGGCGCAACAGTGCAAACTGGACGGCTACCTTCCTGGGTGTCGTTACTTACGGGGCAGTAGCTGTACCCATCCTTCACGAATTCAAGGCCGACAACGTGCACCACATCGTCAACCATTCGGAGGCACGTATGCTTTTTGTAGGCGACCAGGTGTGGGAGATGTTCAACGAAGCGGCCATGCCCAATCTGGAAGGTATCATCGAGCTGAAGAATTTCGACCTGGTGGTGTCACGCTCGGAGAAACTGACGTATGCACGCGAGCACCTGAACGAGGAATTCGGAAAGAAATATCCCTGCCGCTTCCGTGCCGAACAGGTTTCCTACCGTCGGGAAGAACCGGAAGAACTGGCTGTCATCAATTACACCTCGGGTACTACCGGTTACTCTAAAGGGGTGATGCTGCCCTACCGTAGCATCATTTCAAACATCGTACACATTGACCAGAAAGTAGGACTGAAAGCGGGCGACAGCATCGTGTCCATGCTTCCGCTGGGACATATCTTCGGACTGGTGTTCGACTTCCTTTACGGTATCACCAAGGGAGCGCATCTGTGGTTCCTCACCCGTATGCCGAGCCCGAAAA
>ERZ791608.783-NODE-783-length-13352-cov-3.529368_pt1 | contig 13352 bp, 7 predicted proteins | sample MGYA00510276_ERZ791608 | MGnify/ENA primary metagenome ERZ791608 (study PRJEB30046, sample SAMN00791908) | human gut metagenome | study: EMG produced TPA metagenomics assembly of the A metagenome-wide association study of gut microbiota in type 2...
TTCCGGAAAGAGGGATTATATTTCAAAAAGGTTACACACACAGTTTTGAAATATACCAATAAAAGTGTGGATATTTTGGGACATGGAAAGGAGAAATGTGGATGCAGATATATGGATATCACCGTACCAGTACAAAGGAGCAGCATCTTGACCGTGGCATACAGGAAATTGAGCGGTACTGTAACGAGCATGAGATGGCACTTACGAATATTTTTACGGATCAGGAGACAGGGAAGAATTTTAATCGTCCGAGATATACCGTTTTAGTGGAGGATGTCCTGCGGCCGGGAGATATTTTGATTGTTACAGAATTGGACAGACTGGGAAGAAACAAGTATGACACCATGCAACAGATCCAGCGGATTAAGAACATGGGAGTGCGGCTTATGGTTCTGGAACTGCCGACTACGCTTATGGATTTATCTGTGATGGATAATGCGATGGCAAGGATGATGCTGGAAACAATCAATAACATGATGCTGGAGCTTTATGCTTCTATGGCGCAGGCAGAGCTGGAGAAAAAGGAGAAGCGACAGCGGGAAGGGATAGAAGCGAAGAAATTGCGGGGCGAATGGGATGATTATGGAAGACCAAGTGTGATGAAGCAGGAAACTTTTGATGAGAACTTTCAAAGCGTAGTTTCTGGAGAAACGACACCTACACAGCTTCGTAAAAATTTAAGAGAAGCTGGCGTAACTTACAAAGTATACAAAAATACTTTAGTAAACCGCGCAATCGAGGGAACAGAGTTCGAGAGCTTAAAGGATGTCCTGGAAGGACCTAACGCATTTGCAGTATCTACAGAAGATGCTACAGCTCCAGCCAGAGTTCTGGCAGAGTTCGCAAAGAAGGCTCCAAGCCTTGAGATCAAGGCCGGCGTTGTAGAAGGAACATACTATGACGCAGAGGGAATGAAGCAGATCGCAAGTGTACCAAGCAGAGAAGTACTTCTTTCCAAATTACTTGGAAGTTTACAGTCACCTATCACAAATCTTGCTCGCGTTCTTAATCAGATCGCAGAGAAGGGTGGCGCAGCAGATGCAGCAGCAGACGCAGCACCGGCTGAGGAAGCACCAGCAGCAGAATAATTATTAAAAATAAAATTATAACGGAGGAAATAATCATGGCAAAGTTAACAACAGCAGAGTTTATCGATGCTATCAAAGAGTTAAGTGTATTAGAGTTAAATGACCTTGTAAAGGCATGTGAAGAAGAGTTCGGCGTATCTGCAGCAGCAGGCGTTGTAGTAGCAGCAGCAGGCGGAGACGCAGCAGCAGCTGAAGAGAAGACTGAGTTCGACGTAGAGTTAACAGAAGTTGGACCGAACAAGGTTAAGGTTATCAAGGTTGTTCGTGAGATCACAGGTCTTGGACTGAAGGAAGCTAAGGACGCTGTTGATGGCGCACCTAAGGTAATCAAGGAGCAGGCTGACAAGGCATCTGCTGAAGACGCTAAGGCTAAACTTGAGGCTGAAGGAGCAAAGGTTACATTAAAGTAGTCTGTGCGTAAGCGACGAGAAACCAATAATAACCCGGCAGAGATGCTTGCATTTCTGTTGGGTTATTTTATTTAGCTGTATCCCCTCTCTCTATCTGAAAAAGTTCTCAAAAATAATTCTTGCATTTCCCTTGATTTTGTTGTATAGTATAAGTTGCACTATTGTGGTGCACTAGGCATTTCCATGCTCTTTTTTAGGAAAAACTAGATTGAAATAAAAACGAGAGGTGAAACGTCAATGGAGAAAAACAGAATACGTCCAGTAAAGTCAGGCAAATCGATGCGTATGAGTTACTCAAGACAGAAAGAAGTTCTTGAGATGCCTAACCTTATTGAAGTACAAAAAGATTCTTACCAGTGGTTTTTAAATGAAGGCTTAAAGGAAGTCTTTAGCGACATCTCTCCAATTGCAGATTATAACGGAAGGCTCAGTCTTGAATTCGTTGATTTTGCATTATGTGAGGAAGAGAGAAAGTACTCTATAGAAGAGTGCAAGGAAAGGGATGCTACATATGCAGCTCCACTTAAGGTACGTGTAAGACTTCATAATAAAGAGAGCGAAGATATAAGCGAACATGAAATCTTTATGGGTGACCTTCCTTTAATGACTAAGACCGGTACATTTGTGATTAATGGTGCAGAACGAGTTATTGTCAGCCAGCTGGTACGTTCACCTGGTATTTATTATGATATACAGAAGGATAAGTATGGAAAGATATTCCTCTACAGTTCAACAGTAATTCCTAACAGAGGTGCGTGGTTAGAGTATGAAACAGATGCTAACGATGTATTCTATGTTAAGGTTGATCGTAATAAGAAAGTACCTATTACAGTTCTTATAAGAGCACTTGGTTTTGGTACTAACGCAGAGATTCTTGACATATTTGGTGAAGAGCCTAAGCTTCTTGCAACAATGGAGAAGGATACATCTACTAACTATCAGGAAGGTGTACTTGAACTTTATAAGAAGTTAAGACCAGGAGAACCATTATCAGTAGAGAGTGCAGAAGCACTTATTTCTGGTATGTTCTTTGATCCTAGAAGATATGACCTTGCAAGAGTAGGCCGTTATAAATTTAATAAGAAGCTTTCATTCAGAAACAGAATTGCAGGACACATTCTTGCAGAAGACGTTGTAGATGGCAATGGTGAAATTCTTGCTAATGCTGGTGATAAGCTTACAAGAGAAACAGCTGAGAAGATTCAGAATGCAGCTGTTTCAGCGGTATTTATTGCTGCTGAATTAAAGGGTGCAGAAGGTGCGGTTACTAAGAGAACAGTTAAGGTTCTTTCTAATCTTGCTGTAGATATCACTAAGTGGGTAGATATCACAACAGAAGAAGCTAAGGAATTAGGAATTAACGAAGCTGTTTATTATCCGGTCCTTGCACAGATTTTAGCTGATAATGAGTCGCTTGATGATATCAAGGATGCTATTGCTAAGAATACAGCAGATCTTATGCCAAAGCATATTACAGTAGAAGATATTCTTGCATCTATTAATTATAATATGCACCTTGAGTATGGCATTGGATACAAGGATGATATCGATCACCTTGGTAACAGAAGAATAAGAGCTGTTGGTGAATTATTACAGAACCAGTTCAGAATTGGTATTTCAAGAATGGAAAGAGTTGTTCGTGAAAGAATGTCAACTCAGGACTTAAGCGGTATTTCACCACAGTCATTAATTAATATCAAGCCTGTAACAGCAGCTATCAAGGAATTCTTTGGTAGTTCACAGCTTTCTCAGTTTATGGATCAGAATAACCCATTATCTGAGATTACACATAAGAGACGTCTTTCAGCACTTGGTCCTGGTGGTCTTTCGAGAGATCGTGCAGGTTTCGAGGTTCGAGATGTACATTATACACACTATGGTAGAATGTGTCCTATCGAAACACCTGAAGGTCCTAATATCGGTCTTATTAACTCACTTGCTTCATATGCAAGAATTAATGAGTATGGATTTGTCGAAGCACCTTATCGTATAATCGATAAGACAGACCCTAAGAATCCTAGAGTTACAGATGAAGTACATTACTTCACAGCAGATGAGGAAGATGATTTCCATGTAGCACAGGCTAATGCAGAGATAGATGAGAATGGATACTTCGTTAAGAATACAGTATCAGGACGTTACAGAGAAGAAACATCAGAATTCGATAAGAGTATGATTGATCTTATGGACGTATCTCCTAAGATGGTGTTCTCAGTGGCTACATCTATGATACCTTTCCTTCAGAATGATGACTGTACACGTGCCCTTATGGGTTCTAACATGCAGCGTCAGGCGGTGCCTCTTCTTATGACAGAAGCACCAGTAATCGGTACAGGTATAGAGAATAAGACAGCGTGTGACTCAGGTGTATGTGTAGTTGCAGAAGAAGATGGTGTTGTACTTTCATCAGAATCTAACAGAATTCTTGTAAAAGAGACAAGTGGAAAGGTTCACGAGTACAAGCTTACAAAGTTCTCAAGAAGTAACCAGAGTAACTGCTATAACCAGAGACCTATCGTATTTAAGGGAGATGAGGTTAAGGCAGGAGATGTTATCGCAGATGGTCCTTCAACATCTAATGGTGAGATTGCCCTTGGTAAGAACCCTCTTATCGGTTTTATGACTTGGGAAGGTTATAACTACGAGGATGCTGTACTTCTTAGTGAGAGATTAGTAAGAGATGATGTTTATACATCAATTCATATAGAAGAATATGATACAGAAGCAAGAGATACTAAGTTAGGACCAGAAGAAATCACAAGAGATTTACCTTCTACAGGTTCAGATGCGGTTAAGGATCTTGATGAAGATGGTATCATTCGTATCGGTGCTGAGGTAAGAGCTGGTGATATCCTTGTTGGTAAGGTTACTCCAAAGGGTGAGACAGAGCTTACAGCGGAAGAAAGACTTCTTAGAGCTATCTTTGGTGAGAAGGCAAGAGAAGTAAGAGATACATCACTTAAAGTTCCACACGGTGCTTATGGTATCGTTGTAGGCGTTAAGGTGTTTACAAGAGAAAATGGAGATGAATTAGCTCCAGGTGTTAACAAGAATGTCCGTATCTATATCGCACAGAAGAGAAAGATTTCCGTAGGTGATAAGATGGCTGGTCGTCATGGTAACAAGGGTGTCGTTTCAAGAGTTCTTCCAGTAGAAGATATGCCATTCCTTCCTAATGGACGTCCACTTGATATTGTACTTAATCCTCTTGGTGTGCCTTCACGTATGAATATTGGACAGGTGCTTGAAATTCACTTAAGCCTTGCTGCCAAAGTATTAGGTTTTAACGTAGCGACACCTATCTTTGATGGAGCTAACGAGAATGATATTATGGATACACTTGATATGGCCAATGCTTATGCTAATCATCCATTTGATGATGAAGAGCTTGCACGCGAAAAGGCAGATGCAGAAGCTAATGGTGAAGAATATCCTGCTGATATGACAACATTTACTGCTGAATACAAGGAACTTTTAAGAGATGACGTATTCCAGTTCCTTTCAGATAACAGAGCTCACAGAGCTGAATGGAAGGGTGTTCCAATCGGAAGAGATGGTAAAGTAAGACTTCGCGATGGTAGAACAGGTGAATACTTCGATAGTCCGGTTACTATCGGTTTCATGCACTACTTAAAGCTCCATCACCTTGTTGATGATAAGATCCATGCTCGTTCAACTGGTCCTTACTCACTTGTAACTCAGCAGCCACTTGGTGGTAAAGCCCAGTTTGGTGGACAGAGATTCGGAGAAATGGAAGTATGGGCTCTTGAAGCTTATGGTGCATCTTATACACTTCAGGAAATCCTTACTGTTAAATCTGATGATGTTGTTGGTCGAGTTAAGACATATGAAGCTATTATTAAGGGTGAGAACATTCCTGAACCAGGAATTCCTGAATCATTCAAGGTTCTCCTTAAGGAACTTCAGTCACTTGCTCTTGATGTAAGGGTTCTTGATCAGGACAATAACGAAGTTAAGCTTCTTGAAAGTTCAGAATATGAAGTTACAGATTTCAAGAAGGTTCTTGATGATGGTGGTTATAAGAGAAGTAGCCGTGATGAAGAAAATGAATTAAAGAACGCAGGTTATCACGCAGAAAAGCAGGGTGATGACGGTGAGGCAACCATAGAAGAACTCGGATCAGACGATGACGATTTCGATTATGACAGCTTAGATGATGACTATGATGATTACGGTGACGGAAATATAGAAGAATAATAGAAGGGAGCACTATAATGGCAGAAGAGATTAAGTCAAATAAATCAATGAAATTTGATAAAATTCAGATAAAGCTTGCTTCTCCTGAGAGTATTTTAGAGTGGTCTCACGGCGAGGTAACTAAGCCTGAGACTATCAATTACAGAACTTTAAAGCCAGAAAGAGATGGCCTGTTCTGTGAAAGAATATTCGGACCTAGCAAAGACTGGGAGTGTCATTGCGGTAAGTATAAGAAGATTAAAGATAAAGGCATCGTATGTGATAAGTGTGGTGTTGAGGTTACTAAGGCAAGTGTACGTAGAGATCGTATGGGTCATATCCACCTTGCTGCTCCAGTTTCACATATCTGGTATTTCAAGGGAATACCTAGCCGTATGGACCTTATCCTTGATATAGGTCCTAAGAATCTTGAGAAGGTACTTTACTTCGCTTCTTATATCGTAATTGATCCAGGCGAAACAGATATACCATTCAAGAAGATTCTTACAGAAACTGAGTACAGAGATCTTTATGATCAGTATGGTAATACATTCAGAGTTGGAATGGGTGCTGAGGCTATTTTAGAGCTTCTTCACAACGTCAACCTTGAAGAAGAAGTAGCTAAGCTCAAGGAAGAGCTTGCTACTACTACTTCACAGAAGGCTGCAAGACTTATTAAGAGAATTGAAGTTATGGATGCGTTCATTGCTGCTGGTACTAAGCCAGAATGGATGATTCTTACAGAAATTCCAGTTATCCCTCCAGATTTAAGACCTATGGTTCAGTTAGAGGGTGGACGTTTTGCAACATCTGACCTTAATGATCTTTATAGAAGAATTATCAACAGAAATAACCGTCTTGCAAGACTTATTGATCTTGGAGCACCAGAAATCATTGTTCGTAACGAGAAGAGAATGCTTCAGGAAGCTGTTGATGCACTTATAGATAATGGACGTAGAAATGGCCGTCCTGTAACAGGACCTGGTAACAGAGCTCTCAAGTCTTTATCAGACTTATTAAAGGGTAAGCAGGGACGTTTCAGACAGAACCTTCTTGGTAAGCGAGTTGACTACTCAGGACGTTCAGTTATCGTTGTTGGACCAGAACTTAAGATTTATCAGTGTGGTCTTCCTAAGGAAATGGCTATTGAGTTATTCAAGCCATTTGTTATGAGAGAATTAGTAAGGCGTGGTCTTGCTGAGAACATAAAGAAAGCCAAGAAGAGCGTAGAGCATCTTGAGACAGAAGTATGGGATGTACTTGAAGATGTTATCAAAGAGCATCCAGTTATGCTTAACCGTGCTCCTACACTTCACAGACTTGGTATTCAGGCATTTGAGCCAATCCTTGTAGAAGGTAAGGCTATTAAGCTTCATCCACTTGTTTGTACAGCTTTCAATGCCGATTTCGATGGTGACCAGATGGCGGTACATCTTCCATTGTCTGTAGAAGCTCAGGCAGAGTGTAGATTTATGCTTCTTTCACCTAACAACTTACTTAAGCCATCTGATGGTGGTCCTGTTGCTGTTCCTTCACAGGATATGGTACTTGGTATCTACTACCTTACACAGGAAAGACCTGGTGTTAAGGGTGAAGGTAAGATATTTAAGAGTGTTAATGAAGCACTTCTTGCTTATGAGAATGGAATTATAACACTTCATTCTAAGATTAAAGTTAAGATGACTAAGACTAATGCAGCTGGAGAAGAGATTTCAGGTGTTGTAGAGTCTACACTTGGTAGATTTATTTTCAATGAAATACTTCCTCAGGACTTAGGATATGTAGATAGAAGCAAGGAAGAGAATTTACTTCTTCCAGAAGTTGATTTCCATGTAGGAAAGAAACAGTTAAAGGATATTTTACAGCACGTTATCAATACACATGGTACAACAAGAACTGCTGAAGTTCTTGATGATATTAAGGCTATGGGTTACAAGTATTCTACTAGAGCGGCTATGACAGTTTCTATTTCGGAGATGACAGTGCCACCAGTTAAGAAGCAGCTTATAGCTGATGCTGAAAAGAAGGTTGAACAGATTAACATTAACTACAACAGAGGTCGTTCAACTGATGAAGAAAGATATAAGAATGTTATCAGAGTATGGCAGGAAACAGATAAGACATTGCTTGATGCACTTCTTTCTGGTCTTGATAAGTATAATAACATCTTTATGATGGCTGACTCTGGTGCCCGTGGTTCTAACCAGCAGATTAAGCAGCTTGCAGGTATGCGTGGTCTTATGGCAGATACTTCAGGTCATACAATCGAACTTCCAATCAAGTCTAACTTCCGTGAAGGTCTTGATGTACTGGAATACTTCATTTCAGCCCATGGTGCTCGTAAGGGTCTTTCAGATACAGCCCTTAGAACAGCCGATTCAGGTTACCTTACAAGACGTCTTGTAGATGTTTCTCAGGATCTTATTATAAGAGAGACTGATTGCAGCGTTGGTAAGATAATACCTGGTATGTATGTTTATTCATTTGTTAACGATAGAGCTACTAATTCAAGTGATGCCAAGGAAGATATTCTTGAGCCATTACAGGAACGTATTACTGGAAGATATCTTGCAGAAGATATCAAAGACCCGGCTACAGGAGAGATTATCGTTGCAGCTAACCACCTTGTAACTCCTAAGAGAGCCGCAGCTATCATTAAGACTGGTGTAACACAGGTTAAAATAAGAACTATTCTTACTTGCCGTTCACATATCGGTGTATGTGCTAAGTGTTATGGTTCTAACCTTGCAACAGGTCAGGCAGTTCAGATTGGTGAAGCAGTTGGTATTATCGCTGCCCAGTCTATCGGTGAGCCTGGTACACAGCTTACTATGAGAACTTTCCATACTGGTGGTGTTGCCGGTGATAACATTACTCAGGGTCTTCCTAGAGTAGAGGAACTTTTCGAGGCAAGAAAGCCAAAGAGCCTTGCAGTCCTTGCAGAATTCGGTGGTGTTGTTAGCTTCTCTAAGACAGAGAAGAAGACAGATATTGTAATTACTGATGATGAGGGTAACTCAAAAGCTTATCCTGTATCAAGAGATACAAGGGTTAAGGTTCAGGAAGGACAGGTTGTTGTTAAGGGTGAAGAAATCACAGAAGGTTCAGAGAACCCACATGATATCGTTAGAATCCTTGGCGTAAGAGCTGTTCAGGATTATATGCTTCGCGAAGTTCAGAAGGTTTATCGTATTCAGGGTGTTGATATTAATGATAAGCATATTGAACTTATTGTTAGACAGATGCTTAAGAAGATAGTTATTGATTCTGCTGGAGATTCAGATTTCTTACCTGGTTCACAGGTTGATACTCTTGAATTCACAGAGGTTAATGAAAAGCTTGAAGAAGAAGGCAAGAGAAAAGCAACTGGTACACCAATTATTCTTGGTATTACCAAGGCATCACTTGCTACTAATTCATTCCTTTCAGCTGCTTCGTTCCAGGAGACAACAAAGGTTCTTACTGATGCAGCTATTAATGGTAAGGTTGACCCACTTATCGGTCTTAAAGAAAATGTTATCATTGGTAAGCTTATACCTGCTGGTACAGGTATGAAGAGATACCAGAATGTTGAACTTGACACAGCAGCAGCTTATGATGAGATTGAAGAGTCAGATGATGAAGTATTAAGCTTTACTGAGGACTCAGATGAAACACTTGATTTTACAGAAAATGTAGATACATTAGATGCTGATGTAGAAGTTAGCGATGATGCTGATGTAACAGAAGATACAGAAGCGTAAGATAATAAATTATAGAAGCCGTTATCCTTAGGAAAGCGGCTTCTTTTTTGTTTTATAAAATATCAATAACAAGGACAGCATAGTAATGTGATATTTTAGTAATATTTCTAATAATAAATTTCTGAAAAACTCTTGACGAATTTATTCTAAAAATATATACTAAATAAGCGTGCGAATAAGCAACCGCTTATTTATGTACGCTGATTATATAGATGAGCAGTTTAATATGACAGGCTCACGCATTTTTCTTAGTGATTATACTAAGTGCAACCATTCATTATTCTAATTCCGGGAGGTGAAAAAGGAATGCCAACATTTAACCAGTTAGTAAGACAGGGAAGAAAGTCAACAGTTAAGAAGTCTACAGCACCAGCTCTTCAGAAGGGATATAACTCACTTCAGAAGAAGGCTACAGACGTATCTGCACCACAGAAGAGAGGTGTTTGTACAGCTGTTAAGACTGCAACACCTAAGAAGCCTAACTCAGCTCTTAGAAAGATCGCCAGAGTACGTCTTTCTAATGGAATCGAAGTTACTTCATATATTCCAGGTGAGGGCCACAATCTTCAGGAACATAGCGTTGTTCTTATCAGAGGTGGTAGAGTTAAGGATTTACCAGGTACAAGATATCATATCATCAGAGGTACACTTGATACAGCAGGTGTAGCAAAGAGAAGACAGGCACGTTCTAAGTACGGTGCTAAGAGACCTAAGGATGCTAAATAATTCATAAAGAATTAAGCATCATAAGTCTGTGATTGATTTATATGGTAAGTCAGAATATTTGCAGATTATTGCATACAATAATTTACGAACAATTAAATTAATTAGTGCCGGAGTTAGATTAATCCGAAGGTTGCAGGTTTAAGATATACGGCGCGAACACAATTTAATTTGTGAGTACCGATGAATTAATGAAACGTCGTGATGTGTCAGGCTGATGAAGCTGTAAGGCGTTCATTAGTGCTAACAATGACGACAATACAATGTTAAGGAGGGAAGAACCGTGCCACGTAAAGGACATACTCAGAAGAGAGATGTATTAGCAGATCCTATTTACAATAACAAGGTGGTTACTAAGCTTATCAACAACATTATGCTTGATGGTAAGAGAGGAGTAGCACAGAAGATTGTATACGGAGCATTTGACAGAGTCGCAGCTAAGACTGAAAGACCTGCTTTAGAAGTATTCGAAGAGGCTATGAACAATATTATGCCAGTTCTCGAAGTAAAGGCTAGACGTATCGGTGGAGCAACATACCAGGTACCTATCGAAGTTAAGCCAGATAGAAGACAGGCTTTAGCTCTTCGTTGGATGACAACATTCTCAAGAGCAAGAGGCGAGAAGACTATGGAAGAAAGACTCGCTAATGAGATTCTTGATGCAGCTAATAACACAGGTGCATCTGTAAAGAGAAAAGAAGATATGCACAAGATGGCAGAAGCAAACAAGGCTTTTGCTCATTACAGATTCTAATAATAATTATAGGAGGTTTTATCCATGGCTGGAAGAGAATATCCATTAGAGAGAACCAGAAATATCGGAATTATGGCTCATATTGATGCTGGTAAGACAACATTAACAGAGCGTATCCTTTATTATACTGGTGTTAACCACAAGATTGGTGATACTCATGAAGGTACTGCTACTATGGACTGGATGGCCCAGGAGCAGGAAAGAGGTATCACAATCACTTCAGCTGCTACAACATGTCACTGGACACCTGAAAAAGAAGGTAAGCCAGATAAGACACAGCCAGAGTACCGTATCAATATTATTGATACTCCTGGTCACGTTGATTTCACAGTTGAAGTTGAGCGTTCACTTAGAGTACTTGATGGTGCTGTAGGTGTATTCGATGCACAGAACGGTGTTGAACCACAGTCAGAGAACGTATGGCGTCAGGCTGATAAGTACAACGTACCACGTATGGCATTTATGAACAAGATGGATAAGATGGGTGCAGATTTCTTCGGATCATGCAACCAGCTTATTACTAAGCTTGGAAAGAACCCTGTACTTGTACAGATTCCTATCGGTAAGGAAGACGAGTTCAAGGGTATCATCGACTTATTTGAAATGAAGGCTTATATCTTCAATGGCGATAAGGGTGATGATATTGAAGTTGGTGAAATTCCAGCTGATTTAAAGGATCAGGCAGAAGAATACCATGATAAGCTTATCGAGCAGTGTGCTGAACTTGATGAAGACCTTATGGAGAAGTTCTTTAATGATGAAGAACTTACAGTTCCAGAATTAAAGGCAGCTTTAAGAAAGGGTACTATCGAAGGTACAGCTATTCCTTGTCTTTGCGGTACAGCTTACAAGAACAAGGGTGTTCAGAAGCTTCTTGATGCAGTTATCGAATATATGCCAGCTCCTACAGATATCCCAGATATCACAGGTGTTGATGAAGACGGTAATGAAGTAACTAGAAAGTCATCTGATGATGAACCTTTCTCAGCTCTTGCATTCAAGATTATGACAGATCCATTCGTTGGTAAGTTAGCATTCTTCAGAGTTTACTCAGGTACATTAAACGGTGGTTCATATGTACTTAATGCTAATAAGAACAAGAAAGAAAGAGTTGGACGTATTCTTCAGATGCACGCCAACCAGAGAAAAGAAATAGATAAGGTTTACTCAGGAGATATCGCTGCTGCAGTAGGTCTTAAGATAACAGTTACAGGTGATACAATCTGTGATGAGCAGCATCCAGTTATCTTAGAGTCTATGGAATTCCCAGAGCCAGTTATCGAACTTGCTATTGAGCCAAAGACTAAGAATGACCAGGGTAAGATGGGTGAAGCTTTAGCAAAGCTTGCTGAAGAAGATCCTACATTCCGTGCTCATACAGATCAGGAAACAGGTCAGACAATCATCGCTGGTATGGGTGAGCTTCACCTTGATATCATCGTTGACAGACTTCTTCGTGAATTCAAGGTAGAAGCTAATGTAGGTGCACCTCAGGTTGCTTACAGAGAATGCTTTACAAAGCCAGTTGATATCGATAGCAAATATGCTAAGCAGTCAGGTGGACGTGGTCAGTATGGTCACTGTAAAGTACGTTTCTCACCACTTGAAGCTAACGTTGATAAGTTCGATGTTGAGACAAAGAATACAGTATTAATTAATGAACCTCCAGTTCTCTTCTGTGAGTCTTCAGTAGTTGGTGGTGCTATTCCTAAGGAATACATTCCTTCAGTTGCTGATGGTATCAGAGAAGCTGCTAACTCAGGTATCTTAGCTGGATTCCCAGTTCTTGGACTTAGAGCAGATATCTATGATGGATCTTACCATGAAGTCGATTCATCAGAAATGGCATTCCACATTGCTGGTTCTATGGCATTCAAGGATGCTATGGCTAAGGCAGCTCCAGCACTTCTTGAGCCTATTATGAAGGTTGAAGTTACAATGCCAGAAGAATATATGGGTGATGTTATCGGTGATATCAACTCACGTAGAGGACGTATTGAAGGTATGGAAGACATCAGTGGTGGTAAGATGGTTAAGGCTTTCGTTCCACTTTCAGAGATGTTCGGATATGCTACAGATCTTCGTTCTAAGACACAGGGTCGTGGTAACTACTCTATGTTCTTCGATAAGTATGAGCAGGCTCCAAAGTCTGTTCAGGACAAGGTTATCGCTTCAAGAGCTAAATAATTAGCTTTTAAGTGATAGATGATAGTTAGAAGTGTCTGCTGATGTCAGATACATTATAATTATCTTGATTATATAATGTACTGCGGAATACGGGTTACTGTATTTCGCAGTGGTATATATCAGGCGGATTTATATAATAAATATGTAAATTTGCCGTACAATTCAGATAAAAGTATTGGTTTACTATGCTTTTACTCAAAATATAGTTGAAATATTCTTTAAAAGATAATATAATAGATTTCAGCTATGA
>ERZ791608.789-NODE-789-length-13278-cov-5.484156_pt1 | contig 13278 bp, 9 predicted proteins | sample MGYA00510276_ERZ791608 | MGnify/ENA primary metagenome ERZ791608 (study PRJEB30046, sample SAMN00791908) | human gut metagenome | study: EMG produced TPA metagenomics assembly of the A metagenome-wide association study of gut microbiota in type 2...
AGAAGGATAATGCAGTAGATAACTAACTAAATCGTAACCTATTACTATCAAGAGCGATTAACCAACGCTCATTTCCAATAAATTACACTCTTTTCGTAACTTCATAACACAAAGTTACGAATTTCCAATAGATAAACATGCGAAGAAAATCTAAAAAAAACAATTTCCCCTCATAACATAGGCCCTGCGCATTTTGTAACAGAAATGTAACACGTATAACAACAGCCATCTGACAGATTTTCCATAACTTTGCCACGCTAAAAAATCATTTTTATAGTATTATATGGAAACTCTTTATTTAGGAATTGTTATTTTCCTTTTCATGCTGGCAATATTCGACCTGCTAGTAGGTGTCAGCAACGATGCAGTTAACTTCATGAATTCCGCCGTAGGTGCAAAGGTTGCCCGGTACAGAACGATTATTATCGTTGCGGCAGTCGGCGTATTCGTAGGTGCAATCATGAGCAACGGCATGATGGACATCGCCCGACATGGTATTTTCCAACCAGCCAATTTCAGTTTCTATGAAATTATGTGTATTCTGCTTGCCGTTATGGTAACGGATGTTGTGCTGCTGGATGTATTCAACACTCTCGGACTCCCTACCTCGACTACCGTATCAATGGTTTTCGAATTATTGGGAGGTACATTTATTCTTGCTATTCTGAAAATAATCGGCGACCATACCGGACTGCTTTCTCTGGGAGATATGATGAATACCGAAAAAGCATTGTCTGTCATCATGGGTATTTTCCTTTCGGTTGCCATTGCGTTCATCGCCGGAACTGTAGTACAATACATTTCCCGTCTTATCTTCAGCTTTAATTACAAGAAACATCTTTCGTGGACCATTGGCGTATTTGGTGGTATCTCTGTAACTGCACTTGCCTACTTCGTCCTGATAAAAGGATTGAAAAGTGCACCGTTCATGAGTGCCGAATCACTTGCGTGGATAGACGAAAACACAACACTGCTCGTAGCAGGATGCTTTGTTTTCTTCACCATATTGATGCAAATCCTACATTGGTGCAAGGTTAACGTATTCCGCATCATCGTATTGCTGGGTACATTCTCGCTGGCTCTTGCTTTTGCTGGAAACGACCTTGTAAACTTTATCGGTGTGCCTCTGGCTGGTTTCTCAGCTTATACCGACTATGTAGCCAACTCAAACGGTGCGGGCATACACGACTTTATGATGACCTCGCTGATGTCATCAGCCAAGACTCCGGCTATCTTCCTGCTGGCTTCGGGTATCATCATGGTTTATGCACTGGCCACCTCGAAGAAAGCGAAGAATGTAATCAAGACATCTGTCGATCTGGCTCGTCAGGAAGAGGGTGACGAGATGTTCGGTTCGTCGGCACTGGCACGTACCATCGTCCGCCGCGCGACAGCAATCAACGAATTTCTAGTTAAGGTGATTCCGGCAGGCATGCGCCGCTGGATAGACAGCCGTTTCAATAAAGACGAAGTCATTCTGGAAAACGGAGCTGCATTCGATATGGTCCGTGCAGCAGTCAACCTGGTTCTTTCCGGTTTGCTGATTATCATCGGTACAACCATGAAGTTACCCCTTTCTACTACCTATGTAACTTTTATCGTGGCAATGGGTTCTTCACTTGCCGACCGTGCGTGGGGACGTGAAAGTGCCGTATACCGTATCACCGGAATGTTGTCGGTCATTGGCGGATGGTTCATCACTGCTTTCGTAGCCTTTACCATCTGTGCACTGGTAACTGCCATCATGTTCTACACAAGTTTTGTGGGCATGTTCATCTTTATCTGTGTAGCTGTATTCCTGCTTATCCGCAGCAACATCAAGTACAGCAAGAAAGAAAAGTCGGAACAGCAGGATGATATCTTCAAACGTATGATGGCAAGCAAAGACAAGGCAGAGATTCTGTCACTGCTCCGCCAGCATGTAAAAGGTACCCTGACAGATTATATCGCTTACACCAAACAGGCTTACATGCAAGTAACCGACGGTTTCATCAACGAAGACCTGAAGCAACTGAAAAGAGTCATGAATTCTACCGACGAGCAAAAGAAGATGTTGAAAAAACGCCGGCGTAAAGAGATTTTAGGATTGCGTCGTATTCCTATTCCAATAGCTATCGAAAAGAACACGTGGTTCCATCTGGGAAGCAACAGTTGCGAACAGATGCTTTACTGCTTGAAGCGTATCTGCGAACCTTGCAAGGAACATGTTGACAATAACTTCAACCCGATTTCGAAAGAGTGTATAACAGAATTCCTTCCGATACGCGAAGAACTCTGCCAGTTAATGGAACGTACACGTACAGCGATAGAAAACAACAACTATACCGAGGCCGATGACATTCTGGTAAAAGGTGATGCCCTGAAAAATAAGATTTCAGCTCTGCGCAAGCAGCAGATGAATCGTATGCAGGAAGCAGACAATGCCAGCCTGAAAGCCTCGATGGTTTACCTGAACATCCTTCAGGAAACACAGGAGTTGGTCAGCATCTGGCGTCACCTGCTCCGTGCCAGCCGTTTCTTCCAGGGAGATTATGTTCCTCAGGAAGCGCAGATGCTTAGTCTGGCAGAATAAGGCATTGAGCACAAGTACCCAAGATATTTCAACATAATTTGTACAAAAACAAAAATTTTTTGTACAAAAAATAAAAAGATGTCAGCACGTTTTTTTCCAAATGTGCTGACATCTTTTTTATATTCCCGCGACAACAGCTATTCTTCAACCGATAACAGATGTAAAGGAACCTCCGACAGACAAAGTCGACCTTTCCAAAAAACAAAAACAATATCCCGAAATGCCACGTCTTTTTTGTACCTTTGCAGACAAAACACACCCCGTATGAAAAAAACAATCATTTTATTCACCCTGATTCTCTGCTGCATGACCGCATGCACCGGAAGTCAAAAAAAAGAAAATTCTATGATAACAGGAAACGAAACACTTGTATGCTTGGAAACGACGATGGGAAATATTACCGTAAAGCTGTATGACGAAACGCCTAAACACCGTGACAATTTCATCAAGCTGGTGAAAGAAGGTGTATACGACAGCACACTTTTCCACCGTGTAATCAAGAATTTCATGATTCAGGCAGGCGACCCGCAGAGCAAGACTGCTACCGATACAACGACTACTTTAGGTACCGGTGACGTAGGTTATACCATTCCGGCAGAAATCAATCCGAAGTTTTTCCATAAAAGAGGTGTACTTGCCGCCGCACGTCAGGGCGATGATGTCAACCCAAACAGAGAATCATCAGGCTGCCAGTTCTATATCGTAACCGGTAGAAAGTTCTCCGAAGCTCAGATGATCAACATGGAAAACCAGTTGAACGAGGCAAGACTCGACACAGTATTCCAGGCACTGGCACGCAAGCACATGAAAGAAATCTATAAAATGCGTAAAGCCAACGACATGGAAGGTCTGATGGCACTGCAAGACAGCCTCGAAGCACAGGCACGTGCCGAAGTGAAAAAAGAACCGGCGCTGAAGTTTACCCGTGAACAGATAGAGGCCTATACCACAGTAGGCGGAGCTCCACATCTGGACGGCAGCTATACGATTTTTGGAGAAGTGGTAGACGGAATGGATGTAGTAGCACGCATCGAAGCAGTAAAGACGAACCGTAGCGACCGTCCTGAAAAGGATGTACGCATACTGAAGGCTTCTGTAATAGAGAAATCGGACAAAGAATGATACAAGTAAACCATTATACATTGCCCAACGGGCTGCGTATCGTGCACAATGAGGACAACTCTACCCAAATGGTTGCCCTCAATTTGTTGTACGATGTAGGAGCACGCGACGAAGATCCGGAACACACCGGCTTTGCTCATCTGTTCGAACACCTGATGTTCGGCGGATCGGTGAATATTCCCGACTACGACACTCCGGTACAGAATGCCGGCGGCGAGAACAACGCATGGACCAATAACGATATAACCAATTACTACATTACACTGCCCTATCAGAACGTGGAAACAGGATTCTGGTTGGAAAGTGACCGGATGCTGAGCCTCGACTTCAGCCCGCAAAGTCTGGAAGTACAGCGTCAGGTAGTCATCGAAGAATTCAAACAGCGCAATCTGAACCAGCCTTACGGCGACGCGTCACACTTGTTGCGCGAAATGGCTTACCAGACTCACCCGTACCGCTGGCCGACTATCGGAAAGGAAATCAGTCATATTGCCAATGCAACACTGGACGAAGTCAAGAGTTTTTTCTACCGTTTTTATGCTCCGAACAATGCTATTCTGGCTGTTACCGGACACATCTCCTTCGACGAAACAGTCCGTCTGGCAGAAAAATGGTTCGGTCCGATACCGGCACGCGAGATTCCTAAGCGCCAGTTGCCTGCCGAAAGTCCTCAGACAGCCATCCGCCGCCGCAGTGTAGAACGAAGAGTGCCGGTGGATGCCTTGTATATGGCTTTCCACATGTGCAACCGTTACCATCGTGAATATCACGTGTTCGACATCATCACCGACCTGCTGTCGAACGGACGTTCATCACGTTTCATACAGACACTGGTACAAGAGAAAAAACTCTTTACCTCCATCGATGCCTACATTTCGGGAAGCCTCGACGAAGGGCTGCTGCACATTACGGGCAAACCGGCATCGGGCGTCACACTGGAACAGGCAGAAGAAGCCGTATGGCAGGAACTCGATAAGTTAAAAACGGTTCCGGTAACGGAAGATGAACTGGAGAAGGTAAAGAACCGCTACGAAAGTGAACAGATTTTCAATAACATCAATTACCTGAACGTAGCGACAAACCTGGCATTCTTCGAGTTGCTGGGACGTGCAGAGGACATAAATCTGGAAGTCGGGAAATACCGTTCGGTTACGGTCGGACAGATACAGGATACGGCACGCCGGACATTTGTACCCGAAAACTGTAACATTCTATACTATAAAGCAATCAAATGAATCAGTCACATTACCGCGCATTATTGTCACTGGGACTTCCGATTGTCATCGGACAAATAGGAGTCATCGTACTGGGATTTGCCGATACGCTGATGATTGGTCACCATAGCACTACGGAACTGGCTGCTGCCAGCTTCGTAAACAATATGTTCAACCTTGCCATCATTTTCAGTACAGGCTTTGCCTATGGACTGACTCCTGTAGTAGGCAGCCTGTTCGGGCAGCATAAAGTGAGCGAAGTAGGAAGAACCCTCAAGAACAGTCTGGCGGCCAACACCTTACTGGCAGTCATCGTATGCGTGGTAATGACAATGCTTTATCTGAACCTTGACCACATGGGACAGCCAGTCGAGCTGATACCTCACATGCGGCCTTACTTCATGGTGTTGCTGGTTTCCCTGCCTTTCGTCTTATGGTTCAACGGATTCAAGCAATTTTCCGACGGCATCACCGATACCAAGGTTTCGATGTGGATTTTGCTAAGCGGCAATATTCTGAATATCATCGGCAACTACATTCTTATTTATGGTAAGCTTGGTATGCCCGAACTGGGATTACTGGGTGCCGGTATCTCCACGCTGGTATCACGTATCCTTATGGTAATAGCCTATCTGGTCTTATTTTTCGGAACCCACCGCTACCTGTCTTTCCGGGAAGGCTTTCGCCGAGGAAGAATCAACAAGTCCGACTTTAATCTATTGAACAGGTTGGGCTGGCCCATTGCCGCACAGATGGGCATGGAAACGGCTTCTTTCAGTCTAAGTGCCATTATGGTGGGTTGGCTGGGAAGTGCAGAACTTGCCAGCTATCAGATTATGATTGCTGTATCACAAATCTGCTTCATGATGTATTATGGCATGGGAGCTGCCGTTTCGGTCCGTATCAGCAACTTCCTCGGACAGGGAGATATAGGAAACGTAAGGCGTACGGCAAACGTAGGTTTCCACATCATTCTGATTATGATTGTCTGCACTTCCATTCCTATTTACCTGCTGCGCAATCACTTGGGCGGATGGTTTACCGATGACGCAACTGTAGCTGCCATGGTGGCTCAGGTCATCATCCCGTTCCTCCTCTATCAGTTCGGCGACGGATTGCAAATCAATTTCGCCAATTCTCTGAGAGGCATCGCCGATGTACGGCTGATGATGCTGTTCTCGTTTATCGCTTATTTTATCATATCACTGCCTTTGGGATATTTATTCGGCTTTGTCTTCGACTGGGGAATAACCGGCATATGGATGGCTTTCCCGTTCGGACTGACCAGCGCCGGTATCATGTATTACCTCAGGTTCAGGTATAAAACCGGGAAAGGAGTCTGATTATGTTTTCCACTTCTACTAAAATTGCCTTCGGATATATATTACTTATCTGTCTGCTCTTCGGGGCTATCGGATACATCTACCAGCAAATGACGCTGCTTACAACTCCTACGGGACTGGAGGAAACTATCAGTACCCGGCGGAAAACGACGCACCAGATTGTGACGCAACTGTACGAAGCGGAAATTATCGGACAGACCTTGCGTATCGGGCGCCTGAATGAATACCCCAAATACAAAAAAGCAATGAAGGAAGCCAGCGCCCTTATTGATTCACTCCAGCAACTTCTGACCGATACGCTGCAACAAATGCGTCTGGATACCGTACGCTCACTGGTACGCAACAAAGAGCAGAACATGATACTGGTACTCGAGGCCATGCGGCAAAGTCCGACTGACGAACTGTATCGCCAGCAACTGGACAGCCTGATCATGCAGCAAGATTCCATACTGGGCAGCACACATGTGCGACGACGTGTCGTTACACATCATAATTCTTATACCATTCATCACAAACCTAAAAAGTTTTTCAGGCGACTGGCCGATGTATTCTCACCCGGCAAGCCCGATTCCACACAGGTAGACAACATCATACAAGAGGAGTATACCGATACGATAGACGAAGCTTACAACCCGGTAGATACCATTGCCACAATGCTGACTTCCATACAGCACAAGGTCTTTCAGACAAGACAAGAAAGCCAGCGTACCCTCGACGCGCGAATCAACCAGTTACGCATTGCGGGAGGAAGGGTCAGCCAGCGGGTCAACCAGTTGCTGGAAACAATAGAAGATGACGAACAAAAGGCTATGGAAGGCCGAATCGAACATGAACAAAATATCCGGCAGCAGGCGGCATGGACCATGGCAACCATCGCCATCCTTGCGGTTCTACTGGTACTGATATTCTTTACCATCATCTGGCGGGACATTACACGCAGCAACCATTACCGCAAAGAGCTGGAGAAGGCTAAGCTGTATGCCGAAAACTTACTCGTAGCACGAGAAAAACTGATGCTGACCATCACGCACGACATAAAGGCTCCAGCCGGTTCCATCATAGGATATATTGATTTATTAATCAGACTGGTGCAGGACAAACGGCAACAGTTCTACCTGCATAACATGAGAAGTTCGGCACATCATTTGCTGGATTTGGTTACTTCATTGCTGGATTATCATCGGCTGGAAGCCGGAAAAATGGATATCCACCCGGTCACGTTCAATCCCCATGAACTATTCGAAAGCATTTATACCAGTTTTCTACCCAGTTCCGAAAAGAAAGGACTTTCTCTTAACCTGAAAGAGCATATATCGCATACCCTCAATCTGGAAGGAGATCCGTTCCGCATACGGCAGATTGCAGAAAACCTGATATCGAATGCACTGAAGTTTACTGCCGAAGGTAGTATCACCATAGAAATAGATTATGGACAGAACCGATTCAGCTTCAGTGTGAAAGATACTGGATGCGGAATGAACTTACAAGAGCAGCAGCGTGTGTTCCAAGCATTCACACGCTTAAGGAGCGCTCAGGGACAGGAAGGTTTCGGACTGGGATTATCCATAACCAAGAAGTTGGTAGAACTGCTTAACGGAGAGATTTCCATCGAGAGCATTCCGGGAAAAGGAAGTATATTTCAGGTAATATTGTACCTTCCTAAGGTAACCAAAGCTCCTGTTCCTCAGGAAAAGACATTGCCCGACGATAAAAAGCAATGGCGTATTCTGCTGATAGACGATGACCGTATTCAACGAAATCTGACGGAAGTGATGATTTACGACTTGTTCAATCATACGAAACATGGTATTCCTCCCGTCATAAAAAGTTGTGAACAGCCCGAAGAGCTGTTTAAACTGATAGCTTCCGAGCCTTTCGACGTAGTACTGACCGACATACAAATGCCAGCCATGAACGGTTTCGAACTGCTTCAAAAGCTACGCAGCCTCGACGTACCGCAGGCAAAGACAATCCCCGTAATAGCCATTACCGCCCGAAGCGATATGGATGAAACGGACTTTCAGGCCAAAGGTTTTTCCGGTTGCCTGCATAAGCCGTTCAACCAAGATGAATTGCTTAAGATTTTCAAGACTCATACATCGGCAGACTGGAAAGAAGTCCCTTCTCGGGAAGAAAACAGGTACATGCCTGCAACAGCCTGCAACAGATACAATTTTTCTCCCCTGACAGCTTTTTCGGGAGATGATCCGGAAGCGGCACACGAGATTTTGGAAACCTTCATCGGAGAAAGTTCCAAAAATTACGAACGGATGAAACAGGCTTTGGAAACCGGGAATATGGAAGATTTGTGTGCTGTAGCTCATAAAATGCTTCCCACATTTACCATGATCGAAGCTAAAAAAGCTGTTCCGGCATTGCAATGGCTGGAATTCCACCGGGGAAAAACGGAAATGACTGATGAAGCAAGAGAACAGGCTGACACTGCACTGGCTTGCATTGCCAATGTAATAGAGCAGGCACGTAAGGCAATAAACGGTGATAAAGAAGACTAATGTACACTTCCCGATATCTAAAGAAAACTTAGAAAAAGAGCCTGTTCGTCACCACATTTCGAAAAATTCGAACAGGCTCTAAAATACAATAGCGAAAAAACACTATCTTTGTATAAATATTGCCTTGATATACATGGAAAATAAACCAAAGAATGAAATGCCATTCCGATAATCGCATGGCGATATCTGGAGCTAAATGCAGACAAGAATCCATCGAAAAGAACAAGGCGTTTTTAAATAGTAAACACACCGGATAAAGAAAATTATATGGTTCCGTCTATTCTAATAATTGAAGATGATTTGACTTTTTCTACCATGCTGAAAACATGGCTGGGGAAAAAAGGGTTTGAAGTTGATACGGCAAGCAGCAGCTCACGAGCCAAGAAGCAACTCTCGGCACGTTCTTATGACCTTATTCTGTCCGACTTGCGTTTGCCCGATCAGGACGGAATCCATTTGCTTGCATGGCTTCGCAGCCAGTCGTGTACCACTCCTTTTATTATCATGACAAGCTATGCAGAAATCCAGACAGCCGTACAGGCCATCAAACAAGGAGCAAGCGATTATATCGCCAAACCGGTGCAGCCTGATGAACTGCTGAAAAAAATAAAAGAAGCCATACAAAAACCGGAACAGGAAATGGCGGCTGCCGAAGTACAACTGGAAAAGACAGCTCCACAAAGCTTTCTGGAGGGAGAAAGTGAAGCTGCACATCAGTTATTCAGCTATGTACGTCTGGTAGCTCCTACTCAGATGTCTGTTCTGATAAACGGAGCAAGCGGTACGGGAAAAGAATATGTAGCACACCGAATACACGAACTAAGCAAACGAAGTGGCAAACCTTTTATTGCCATCGACTGCGGCTCGATTCCTAAGGATCTGGCTGCTTCCGAATTTTTCGGTCATATAAAAGGCTCATTTACCGGCGCCCTGAACGATAAAGTAGGTGCTTTCGAAGAAGCGAACGGTGGAACATTGTTCCTCGATGAAATAGGTAACCTGAGTTACGAGGTACAGGTACAACTGTTGCGTGCCTTGCAAGAACGGCGCATTCGCCGTATTGGTTCAACAAAGGAAATAGAAGTTGACGTACGACTTATTAGTGCAACGAACGAAAACTTGACGGAAGCAATAGCCAAAGGCAACTTCCGCGAGGACTTGTATCACCGTATCAATGAATTTACTCTGCGTATGCCCGACCTGAAAGAACGCCCTGAGGATATTCTGCTCTTTGCCAATTTCTTCCTGGATCAGGCCAACCGTGAACTGGAACGCGATTTGATTGGTTTCGATGCTGCTGCCAGCGAGGCACTTCAGCGCTATTCATGGCCCGGTAATCTCCGCCAGTTAAAAAATATCGTGAAACGTGCTACCTTACTGGCACGGGGAGAGTTTATCACGGTACACGATCTGGGGGATGAAATTCTTTTCCAACCGTCGACTCACCAGCCAGCCTCATCGTTTGTCCTACATGATGAAGAAGTAGAGAAACAGCGTATCTTGAATGCTTTGCAACAGACAGGTAACAATAAGACCAAGGCTGCGCTTCTGCTTGGCATCGACCGTAAGACATTATATAATAAAATGAAATTGTATAATATAGGATAAGTTCAATACAAAGCCGTTATATACAAAGGCAAATATGATAAAAGTGTGGAATAATTCCACAACACTCCCCACTCATTCCACACTTTCCACACTTTAACAAAAAGCCCCGTTTCTTCAACTATAAGAAATACAGCAAGTTACAGACAGCACACAGTTTGGCACGCCGATTGCAATATATAATAGAGAGAATTGATAAACACACACTCCATACAACATAAAAGAGGCAGAAACTAAACTATAAACCCAACCCCATAAAAAACAAAAGAGAGAAAGTTGCGTTTCATCCCCCTGAAATGCAACCATCTAAAAAAATGAAGATGCCTATGTGTTTTTTAAAGAACGGGAACGCTGTGAAGCGTTTCCGTTTTTTCTTTTAATCAGTCCATTTCAAAGCCATTCCACAAATTACCCGAAGGTACAGGTGCCGTAACGTCTATCAACTCTTTCGACACCGGATGGATAAAACGAATCCGCCGTGCATGCAGACAAATGCTTCCGTCAGGATTGGAACGAGGAAAGCCATACTTCAAATCGCCTTTGATAGGACATCCCATTTTTGCCAACTGACAGCGAATCTGATGATGTCGTCCTGTTTTCAAATCTACCTCCAGCAAATAATAATTCTGCGAATGCCCTATCAGCCTATAGTCGAGAACAGCCTTCTTGGAGTCTTTCACCTCCTTATCGTAAGCATACGATTTATTCTGTTTTTCATTACGCACCAGATAGTTGACCAGTTCACCTTCTTCGGCAGGGGGACATTGCTTTACGATGGCCCAGTAAGTCTTCTTCACTTCACTGTTACGGAACATATCGTTCAGACGGCTCAATGCCTTGCTGGTTTTGGCAAATACAACCAGTCCGCTTACCGGACGGTCCAGACGATGTGTCACACCCAGAAACACATTACCGGGCTTTGCATACTTCTCCTTGAGATACTGTTTTACAGTTTCAGACAATGGAACATCTCCCGTCTTATCACCCTGTACAATCTCGGATACCGTTTTATTTACTATTATAATATGGTTGTCTTCGTATACTACGGTCATAATACCCTGAAATAAAAAGATGAAGAATGAAGAACATGTGCAGCATCATATGCCAGCACGAAGATTCCCCATCCTTCATCCCCGATTATTTACTATTTATCTATTACATATTCATACCACCGTCTACCTGGATAACCTGTCCTGATACATAAGCAGACAAGTCAGAAGCCAGGAACAAAGCGATGTTTGCAACGTCTTCCGGAGTACCACCACGACGCAAAGGAATCTTCTTAGCCCATTCAGCTTTCACCTCGTCAGACAATTTAGCTGTCATGTCTGTAATGATGAAACCCGGAGCGATAGCGTTTGCACGAATACCACGAGAGCCAAGTTCCTGAGCAATAGATTTAGCCAGACCAATCAGACCTGCCTTTGAAGCAGAATAGTTGCACTGACCAGCGTTTCCATGTACACCTACAACAGAAGCCATGTTGATAATGTTACCACTCTTCTGACGCATCATAATAGGTGTGCAGGCATGGATAAAGTTGAAAGCCGATTTCAAGTTAACATTGATAACAGCGTCCCACTGTCCTTCGCTCATACGCATCATCAATCCGTCTTTAGTAATTCCGGCATTGTTTACCAAAATATCGATCGTACCGAAATCTTCTTTAATCTGTTCTACAACCTTTGCTGTATCTTCAAAGCTGGCAGCATTCGAAGCATAACCTTTTACCTTTACACCCAATGCAGCGATTTCAGCTTCTGTATTCTTTCCGTTTTCGTCAATTACCAAGTCTGTGAACGCAATATTTGCACCTTCTGAAGCAAATTTCATTGCGATAGCCTTACCGATACCACGAGCAGCACCGGTTACGATAGCTGTTTTTCCTGTTAATAATCCCATGTTTTTTTATATTTAAAAGATTAAACTTATTTTTCCTTCTGGCAGCCCAATGCTCCATATACAATCTTCGATACATATCGCCAGCCTGTTTCATCGTCAAGGTCCTCCCCTATCTGACCGCGAATGTACGGAACTTCAATTCCCTTAATGCAATAATGTAGAATATCCGCCGTAATCTCCACATTGTCAATATCGAATACACCCTGATCCTTTCCTTCCCTCAACACTTCACGAAACAACTTAATTTCATTGTTGTCGAAGTATTTTCTCATCGCCTCTACACGCCAGATGTCACGAAAGAAATCAGCCCGGAGAGTCCCATTGCGGTAAACTGCCATCTTTATGATGTCCAAATGAGTAGTAATCAGCTCCAAAATCTTTTTATCGGGTACAGTCGGCTTCCTGGCAACCTTATCCATTGTATCCGAAAGCATCTTGAGTTCCGACTCTACCACAGCCATATAAATCTGATCCTTATTTTTGAAATAAGTATAGAGCGTACGACGCCCTTTCTTAGAAGCCATGGCAATGTCGTTCATCGTCGTAGCCTCTACACCTTTTTTGGCAAACAACTGCCGGGCAACGTCTACCAATTTAGCTCTGGTCTTCAGTACAGTCATTCTAACTCTCCTATTGCACAATCTATGTATATTGTGAGCAAAATTACTGTTTTTCTTTTATCTACACAAATTCGGGGTATATTTTCCGTCACGAAGATGAAGAGTTTATGAAAAAACAGTTACGAACTACAAATCACAATATGTTAACCTTCATAAGCCCAACAAGAATCTGTCGTATTTTCAGGAAAAAATTAAACATACACACAGCAAAAAGGTAAAATTTACGTATACATCTGACTTTTTTCAATAGAAAAGCAGCAAATTAGTCAAATATTTCACTAAATAATTTGTCTTTTTAAAATAAAGTCCTTACCTTTGCACCGCAATTAAGAAATAACATCGCGGAGTGGAGCAGTTGGTAGCTCGTTGGGCTCATAACCCAAAGGT
>ERZ791608.794-NODE-794-length-13235-cov-2.464719_pt1 | contig 13235 bp, 7 predicted proteins | sample MGYA00510276_ERZ791608 | MGnify/ENA primary metagenome ERZ791608 (study PRJEB30046, sample SAMN00791908) | human gut metagenome | study: EMG produced TPA metagenomics assembly of the A metagenome-wide association study of gut microbiota in type 2...
TCGGCATCGAGGCTCGGCACTTTCTTCCAGAAGTCATCCAGGGAGCCTTCAAAGAAGTCATCGGGCACAAAGAGGTTCTTCTCAACATCGCTCTGTTCCAAACAGTAACCGGCCTCGCGTGCCAGAATCACCAGTTTGCGGATAACATCCTTTCCGCTGAGGTCGATACGCGGATCGGGCTCGGAGTAACGTTCCTCCTGCGCCATCTTAATGGTCTTGCTGAAAGGAATGTCGGCACTGATTTTATTGAAGATATAGTTCAACGTACCGCTCAGCACGGCTTCAATCTTCAATATCTTATCACCGCTATGGATAAGGTCGTTAATGGTATTGATGATGGGGAGTCCGGCGCCTACATTGGTTTCAAACAAGAATTTCACACCGCGACGGCGGGCTATTTGTTTCAGTTCACTGTAAACGGAGTATTCGGAAGAAGCGGCAATCTTGTTGGCAGCTACGACCGAAATATTATTCATCAGGAAATCTTTATATAAAGACGCCACCTCGGCACTGGCTGTACAATCCACAAACACAGAGTTGAATATATTCATACCTATAATCTCGTCATGCAACACCTGGGTGGACGAAGGCATTCCTTTCTCTGCCAACTCTTCCTTATAATGTGACAGGTCTACGCCTGCACGGGTAAACAACGCATGATGTCCATCGGCTATACCTACCACTTTCAGCTTCAAACCGCGTTCCTGCATCAACTTTTGTTGCTGACAACGGATTTGCTCTATCAAACTGCCTCCTACCGTACCTGTACCGCAGATAAAAAGGTTCAGCACCTGATATTCGGACAGGAAGAACGAATCATGAATCACATTCAATGATTTGCGCAGTGACTTGGATTCTACCACGAAAGAGATATTGGTTTCCGAAGCACCTTGAGCACAAGCAATCACACTAATGCCGTTACGGCCTAAAGTCCCGAACAGCTTACCGGCGATGCCCGGTGTATGTTTCATGTTCTCACCGACAATGGCAATGGTAGCCAAATTCATTTCGGCAACAACCGGACTGATTTCCCCCATTTCTATTTCTTTGGAGAATTCCTCATTCAGCACTTCACAAGCCAGTGCCGCATCTTGATTACGCACACCGATAGAAGTACTGTTCTCGGAAGATGCCTGCGATACCATAAACACGCTGATGCCGTTTTGTGCCAATGCTTTAAAAATCCGGAAATTCACTCCGATCACTCCCACCATTCCCAGACCGGTAACCGTAATCAAACTCGTATCATTGATGGATGAGATACCTTTAATGGCTTTAGAACCGGAATTCACTTCCTGCTTTATGATAGTTCCCTCGCCTTGAGGATTGAATGTATTCTTAATCAGAATAGGAATATTCTTATGACATACCGGATAAATAGTCGGCGGATAAACCACCTTCGCTCCAAAGTTACAAAGCTCCATCGCTTCCACATAGCTCAACTCATTAATGGTATAGGCCGTACTGATTACACGCGGGTCTGCCGTCATGAAACCATCCACATCCGTCCATATTTCCAAGCTATCCGCATTCAGTGCCGCAGCTATGACAGAAGCGGTATAATCTGAACCGCCACGTCCCAAATTGGTCACTTCACCACTGTTCTTATCAGTAGAGATAAATCCGGGAACCAATGCCACTTCCGGTAATTTCTGGAAAGTTTCTTTAACCAAGCGAGTGGTCAGTTCGGAATCCAGAATATGTTTGGCATGTTTTTTTTCAGTCTTAATGAAGTTGCGGGAGTCATACCATACAGCCCCCTTTATCAACGAAGCTACAATAATAGACGACAAGCGCTCACCATAACTTACAATAGTAGCCGACGTTTTAGACGACAAGTCCTTTATCAGATAAATTCCCTGAAAAATATCCTTCAGTTCACTCAACAATTCATTGACCTTATCCAATAAAACAGTACGCTCATTACCTGCCGGAATTACGGTATATACCATTTCAATGTGACGATTCACAATTTCACGGTATTCTTTCTCGTATGCGGAATCCCCATTGGCAGCCATCTGCGAAGTATTGATTAACTTGTCAGTTATACCGCCCAATGCCGACACAACTACAATTACGGGCTCTTCAACTGCCTCTACTATCTGTTTGACGCTTAAAATGCTGTTCACGGAACCTACGGATGTCCCGCCGAATTTCATAACTTTCATGCAATTATCTATTTTTATTCCAGCTTCTTTTGCCATTCTGTCCTCCGAGCCATTTCAAGTCCGGTAAAGAATCTACTTTTGTTTCACCCAGCATGACAACGAAAAGAAACTGTATCTGTTTACACTAAAAAAATAAAATTAAAAGCTTGTTTTGCTTACGTCCGTAAGCGTGTATCACGTAGAAACACATATACTATCCTTAACCCCGAGGGGTCATTGTTGTGGATGTGGACATTGTAGTTGTCATGTGCCCCATCCCTAATGTGGTGGTTGTATGGAGATAGTATATCGTCATTTTATTATTGTTCTTCTTCTGTTTTTTATTTGAACGATGCAAATATAAAAACAATTTCCTACAATCTATCACAATTTCCCATTTTTTTGCGATAAAATATAAGAATGCTTTTTATTAAAGCAGAAATAAGACAAAACTTTTTTATCCTGCCCATGTTGATATGCAGAACTATTTCCTTACCTTTGTACAAATTCAGCCTCAAGTTGCGCTGTTTTAATTATCCCGTAAGAATATGGCAAAGGAAAAGACTGTATATGTATGCACCAACTGTGGGCAGGATTCACCCAAATGGGTAGGGAAATGTCCGTCTTGCGGTGCATGGAACACATACGTAGAAGAAATTATACGCAAGGAACCTGCAAACAAAAGACCGGTATCCGGCCTGGAATCCGTAAAAAGCAAGCCTGTCACACTGAATGACATTACCGGAGGGGACGAACCTCGAATTGATATGCACGACGAAGAACTGAACCGGGTATTGGGAGGCGGTTTAGTACCGGGATCACTCGTTCTACTGGGTGGTGAACCGGGGATAGGCAAATCCACTTTGGTGCTGCAAACCGTACTTCATCTGCCTGACAAAAAAGTATTGTATATATCGGGAGAAGAGAGTGCCCGGCAATTAAAACTGCGTGCAGACCGTATCCCGCATAATTCTTCCGACTGCCTGATAGTCTGTGAAACTTCGTTGGAGCAGATTTACGTCCATATCAAGAATACACGACCCGATTTAGTGATCATCGACTCTATTCAAACCATCTCAACCGAAACGATAGACTCTTCTCCCGGCAGTTTGGTACAGGTACGTGAATGTTCCGCTTCTATTTTAAAATTTGCCAAAGAAACAAATACGCCGGTCATTCTGATCGGCCATATCAATAAAGAAGGAAGCATTGCCGGCCCCAAGGTACTGGAACATATTGTAGACACCGTATTGCAATTTGAAGGTGACCAACATTATATGTACCGCATTCTCCGCAGCATCAAGAACCGTTTCGGAAGTACCGCCGAACTGGGCATTTATGAAATGCGCCAAAACGGTTTGCGCCAAGTGAGCAACCCGTCCGAACTGTTGCTTAGCCAAGACCATGACGGGATGAGCGGGGTCGCTATCGCCTCTGCCATAGAAGGAGTCCGCCCTTTCTTGATTGAAACACAGGCTTTAGTCAGTTCGGCAGTATATGGGAATCCGCAACGTTCTGCCACCGGATTTGATTTACGACGTATGAACATGCTTCTGGCAGTACTTGAAAAACGGGTAGGATTCAAACTGGCACAAAAAGATGTCTTTTTGAATATCGCAGGTGGATTGAAAGTGAATGATCCGGCCATCGACCTGTCTGTCATCAGTGCCATTCTATCCAGCAATATGGATACGGAAATAGAACGTGACACCTGCATGGCGGGTGAAGTAGGACTGAGTGGTGAGATCCGACCTGTAAACCGTATTGAGCAACGCATCGGAGAAGCAGAGAAGTTAGGTTTCAAACAAATTCTTATACCGAAACATAATTTGCAAGGAATGGATACATCAAAATTAAAGATAGAAATCATTCCGGTAAGGAAGGTAGAAGAAGCGTTCCGGGCTTTGTTTGGATGAGATAAATAAGAGAAAACTTAATTTGAATAATGATATAAAATGACAAAAGAACAATCATACCCCCCGACCTGCATAGACTGCGGCACACAGAACTGCAAGTTCAAAGAGCGCACTTACCCTGAATTTTGTCTGACTACCCATTTGGAACAAGAAGATTTGGAATGGGCGTTGAAACAATATAACGACAACAACAAGATAATGGCAGCCAGTGCCGAAGTGGAATATGAAGGTTACTGCCGATTAACCCGTGTGGAAGAAATCATGACTTTCGCACGCAAGATGGGATATAAAAAACTAGGAATTGCCTATTGTATCGGACTGGTGAATGAAGCCCGTATTTTTGCCCGCATCCTCCGTGCTAACGGCTTTGAGGTATATTCAGTAATCTGCAAAGTAGCCGGAATAGCCAAATCCTCTATCGGAATCCCCAAAGAATGTGAAAAAATCGGTGCGGCAATGTGTAACCCTATCCTACAAGCACGCCTTCTCAACCAAGCACATACAGAGTTGAACGTGGTTATCGGACTATGTGTGGGACATGACAGTTTATTCTACAAGTACTCTAATGCCTATACTACAACTTTAGTGACCAAAGACCGTGTGACAGGACACAACCCTGCCGCCGCACTATATACCGCCAATTCTTATTACCGTAAAAAATTAATGCCGGAAGGCGAACAATCCAAATAAGAACCATGATACAGGAATTTCAAATAAGAGTCTTGCCTGAACAAGCAGCCAACGAACAGTCACTGAAACAGTTCATCGGACATGACAAGGGATTGGATATACGTACCATCCATGCCCTTCGCATCTTAAAAAGGAGCATAGACGCACGTCAACGCACCATCTATGTAAATTTGAAAGTACGCCTATATATTAATGAAATGCCACAAGATGAGGAGTTCACCCGTACTATATATAATAAGGTAGATGGAAAACCACAAGTCATTGTCGTGGGAGCAGGACCGGGCGGACTTTTTGCTGCTTTGCGATTAATAGAGTTAGGACTCCGGCCTGTCGTAGTGGAACGAGGTAAGAATGTACGCGATAGAAAAATAGATATCGCCCGTATCAGCCGTGAGCACAAAGTTGCCCCTGAAAGCAACTACAGTTTCGGAGAAGGAGGAGCAGGAGCCTACTCAGACGGCAAACTCTATACCCGAAGCAAAAAGCGAGGGAATGTGAACAAAATTCTGAATGTATTCTGCCAACATGGCGCCAGTACCTCCATCCTGGCAGATGCCCATCCCCACATCGGTACAGACAAGTTGCCGCGTGTGATTGAAAATATGCGGAATACCATCATAGAATGTGGTGGTGAAGTGCATTTCGAAACACGAATGGATTCCCTTATTATAGAAAAAAACAAAATCACAGGTATAGAAACAAATACCGGAAAGACTTTCAAAGGACCTGTTATTCTGGCTACCGGACATTCCGCACGGGATGTGTATCGGTGGTTGTATGACAATGGTATAGAGATGGAAACCAAAGGAATTGCAGTAGGAGTACGTTTGGAACACCCGTCCATGCTGATTGACCAAATACAATATCATAATAAAAACGGACGTGGAAAGTATCTGCCGGCAGCGGAATACAGCTTCGTGCAGCAGGTAGAAGGCAGAGGGGTGTACAGCTTCTGCATGTGTCCGGGAGGATTTGTGGTTCCGGCAGCCAGCGGGCCTCACCAGCTGGTGGTAAACGGCATGAGTCCCAGCAACCGTGGCACGAAGTGGAGCAACTCCGGCATGGTGGTAGAAATCAGGCCGGAAGATCTGGCGGAAAATAATCTTTTTACAGAAGAATTAAAAACGAAAAGTGAAGAATTAAAAGCCACTAATAAAAATCATGGTCAATGGACTACCGACCATTGTCCATTAACCATGATGTATTTCCAAGAAGCATTGGAGGCCTCCTGCTGGCAGCAAGGCAATATGCGCCAAACCGCACCTTCACAACGAATGGTGGACTTCACCCGCAAAAAACTAAGCTATGATTTACCCGACAGTTCGTATAGTCCGGGATTAGTTTCCTCTCCCCTGCATTTTTGGATGCCTGCATTCATTACCGACCGTTTGAGCAAAGGTTTCCAACAATTCGGAAAGAGCAGCCATGGCTTCCTGACCAATGAAGCAGTGATGATTGGTGTAGAAACACGCACGTCGGCTCCGGTACGGATCCTGCGAGATAATGAGACACTGCAACATGTCACTGTCAATGGGTTATTTCCTTGTGGAGAAGGAGCAGGTTACGCCGGAGGAATTGTTTCAGCAGGTATCGATGGAGAAAAATGTGCTGAAGCAGCAGCCACTTATTTAGGAGTAAGGACAGATTAAACCTATCCGAAAATGATTTACAGCACATATGCGGGCGCATTCAAATGCGCCCCTACAAATAAATGATTGGTGATGTTGCCTAAAAGAAGATTTCTTTGTCTTTATGAATCTGTTTTTTATAAAAGATATGTATCTTTGCACCAAAGAAAACATCATGCATCATCCCGAAATAGCCATAGTAGACCCAAATACCCTCACTTGCCTGGGGTTAAAAAACATTTTGGAAGATATCATTCCAATGGCTACTATCCGTGTATTCCATTCCTTTGGTGAGCTGACGGATGACACACCGGACATGTATGCCCATTATTTTATCTCTGCCCAAATCTATTTTGAACATACTTCCTTCTTTTTACTTCGTAAACCAAAAACAATTGTATTAGCAGGAGGTGACAACCAACCTCAATTATCCGGTGTTCCCAAGCTGAATATCTACCAAGATGAAGGTTCTTTGATAAAAGACATCCATCAATTGCGCCAATATGGACATCAGGCAAGAAAACAAGCAGCAGATAAAGCAATGCACATAGAAAAAACGGAACATGAATTGTCTGTCCGGGAAATAGAAGTATTGATACTTATCACCAAAGGACTTATCAACAAAGAGATAGCCGACAAACTTAATATCAGCCTGACCACCGTTATCTCCCACCGCAAGAACATTACTGAAAAACTGGGCATCAAGTCTGTTTCCGGTCTTACCGTTTATGCTGTGATGAATGGCTACATTGAAGCAGACAGAATATAAAATCCTCATTTATTAGGATTGCACACATATCAGGTTTACCGTTACTTTGCAGCCGGAATCATTCTCCATCATGGATTATACAGAGTGGAATATATAAATTTTCCGCCTGGTAGAAACTTGTAGCAACTCTGGTTATCCGTGATGTATCAAATAAAACCAAACAATAAATATGAGAAAAAACATTTTATTCATTACATCCTGCCTGCTGGCTGCAACAACTTTTGCTGAAGATATCAACACGCTGCCTAAGGACACTACAAAAGTCATTGATATAGAAGAGGTGGTAGTTATCGCTTCACCTAAAGAAACCGGAAAATTAAGGGAACTTCCTACAGCCGTATCTTTACTCTCCCAAAAAGATATGCAAGCAAACCAAATCACCACTTTAAAGAACGTGAGTTCACTGGTACCCAATTTCTTTATGCCCGACTATGGTTCAAGACTCACCTCAGCCATTTACATCCGGGGAATCGGATCGCGTATCAATACTCCTGCGGTAGGTTTGTATGTGGACAATATCCCTTACATTGACAAATCTGCATTTGATTTCAATTTTTATGATATAGAACGTATTGATATTCTTCGCGGTCCACAAGGAACCTTGTACGGACGCAATACCATGGGGGGACTAATCAAGGTACATACCCGCTCTCCATTCTCCTATCAGGGAACAGACGTAAAACTGAGTTATGGAACAAAAAGTAACTACCGCAGTGCTTCATTAACCCATTACCACCGTTGGAGTGACTGTTTCGCTTTCTCCGCCGGTGGTTATTATGAGGGATCAGACGGATTCTTCCGCAATTCGCTCAATGGGAAAAAAGTAGATAATATGGAAGCGGGAGGCGGACGAATACATGCTATCTGGCTGCCTTCAGAAAACTTAAAACTAGACTTCACCATAGGCTATGATTATAATGACGAAGGGGGATACCCTTATTACTATACAGGAGCTATAGACGGATACGACAAAGAGAATGAAAAATATAAAAACTACATAGGGAAGATTTCATACGATCAGGATTGTACTTATCGCCGTGGACTGTTCAATACCGGTTTGAATATTGAATACCAGGCGCAAAAGTTTATCTTAAGCGCTGTTACAGGATTCCAGAATTTAAACGACCGTATGTTTATGGACCAGGATTTCCTGCCTGTCAGCATTTATACCATTGAGCAGAAGCAGCGTCTGAATACCATCAGTGAAGAGATTACTTTTAAAAGCAAAAACAACAAGCGCTGGCAATGGGTTACAGGGGTTAGTGGTTTTTATCAATGGCTACATACCACCGGTCCGGTAAACTTCATGGAGGACGGAGTGACCGATATGATCGAAGGAAACATCAACAATACTTTCAAGAAAATTCATTTAGACGATCCCCGCCGTACCCCTGAAATGAGTCTGGACGTTTTGAACAACCGTATCCGCGTAAGTGGAAGTTTTGACACACCGGTATTCACTGTACCACCAATCTACATTCAACGACCTGTTTGTGAAAGGCCTTTCAGTAACAGCAGGTTTGCGCTTGGAATATGAAAAAATGTCTATGAATTATTTCTCGGATAGTAATATTGATTTCGATTTCTTTCTTAAAATGGCAATGCCTCCCCTTAATATTCCATTCAGGAATTTGAATGCTGCACCGCTATTGGAAGGAAAAGAAAAAAACGACTATGTACAGCTACTTCCCAAGCTAGCTTTTAAATACGATTTCAGCCCTGCAAACAATATGTATGTAAGCATAACCAGAGGATATCGTTCCGGAGGTTATAACGTACAGATGTTTTCAGAACTGATACAAAGTGACATGCAACAAAAAATGATTGAAGCCATACTAGACAAGGCACCAGAATCTATGGCAGGTATGATAGAAGGAATGATCAAGCAACACATGCCCAACTACGGAAAAGAATTGAACGTACAAGAAACAACTGTCTACAAGCCCGAGTACAGCTGGAATTACGAAGTGGGATCACATCTCAGTTTGTTCAACGGCAAACTGAAGACCGACCTTGCCGCATTCTACATGGATACCCACGACCAACAAATCGCCAAATTTGTCAATAGTGGCTTGGGACGAATGATGGTCAATGCCGGTAGTAGCGAAAGTTATGGAGTAGAGGCCAGCTTTCTGGCATCCATCAACAAAAACCTGAATATGAATGTAAGTTATGGATATACTCATTCCACATTCAAAAAATATGACGGAGGTACTACATCATCAGAAGAGCAAATTGATTATAGCGGCAATTATGTACCATTTGTTCCCCGCCATACCATGAATGCAGGCGCAAATTATAGTTTCTTTTTCGATAAAAGCAATTGGATGCAAAGCCTGACTTTAGGCATGAGCTATACCGGAGCAGGAAAAATTTATTGGACTGAAAAAAACAATGTCTCACAAAGTTTTTACGGAACACTGAACGGGCGCATTTCTTTGCAGACAAAAGCTTTACAGATAGATGTATGGGGACGTAATTTAACCAACAAGGATTATACAACCTTCTATTTTGAAACCATGCATAGAGGATTCGAACAAAAAAGCAGGCCTTTACAACTGGGAGTGGATATACGTTATCACTTCTAACCATTCTTGCAAAAACAGAAAGGGGGTTCATCACGAACTCCCTTTCTGTTTCCACATTTACCAAATCAAATTTATTTTTTATTCTGTCACACCAAGAAAAGCAAGAACTTTATTATTGCTGTAAATGATACCCATAGCTTCTAGAACAAACCTATTTGTTTTAGTGTATGTACATAGAGAAAATGCTGTTTACAATAGAAAACTGCTTGAGCCTTTGTTAAAAGAAACAAACAATAAAATTATTCATTGACAGCGCCGCAATGAGGACACACTCCTTTATTCTTTATCTTCGCCCCACAATTTCCACAACTGAATTTATACCGGGAAGCATGCTTTATACGATTAAATGACCATACAGCATATACCAATAAACATGGATAACCCAAATAGTAATACGTAGTAAATGTAAAAAACAAATATAAAAAGATACAGCAGGACATCAATCCCAACAAATAAAAACATGCAGCTTCAATATGTGTCTGATGAAACAAATCATCCAAAGTAGCCAACCCCACAAGAATAATCCCCCAAATATTAAACATGAAAAGAGAAAGAATAAAAGGTAAGCTAAAAGGATTCAAAGAAGGATTATAATAAAACTGCTCCCAAGTTCCCGGAACAAAATGCTGAATACTGGCATAAAGCGTAGCTGCTGTAGCTACCAACCAAGAAAGAACTGTAGGAAAAACGCTATCAATATCATTCAACCAGATTAATTGCAGCTTCTGGCGACGAATAGCCCTATGAATATACCAAATACCGAAAAAGCCTAATATGACAAAGAAAGCGATGGTATGAGAATTACTGAAAAAATGAATAAACTGTGACACTGAATCCACAGGAACTACTTTCTCCAACAATTCCTTTTCATGTATCCATCCCATTGTTTCCTGGTCCCGTGCTACCTTTACCCATACAGAATCCACACTATCAGCAGCTTGTATCATAAACTCCGCTACCACCAGCCGTTCTCCTTTAAAAACAGGAAGCACATCAACCAATGGCAGTTGCTGTAACATAAGCGAATCTGAAGTAACCTCAAAATTACTGTTTAATGTATAATGCCGTTCTATCAAATAATTGACAGAATCCCTTTTCTTTTGCGGCATATCCCCACTCGGAGTAACAGGTGAAGGATATTGGCAAGCCATTAAAATAGCCAACACCAAAAACAGTAATCCGATGTACTTACTTTTCAGCATAGACTTTCATCTGACAATTTTTACAATCAAACTCTAAGCGGAAACGTCTGTTATCCGAGCTAACCAAATAATAAGGTTCCCTATAAGGAGAACGCACTTTATGCCAAGAGGGACACCATCCCATACTATAACGCAAACAATGCTTGCAAAACATCAATACCGCTTCTTCTGCCGGAGCCTTTTCATAAGCCGGAGCAATACGCTGCACGCCATGATTCCTATAGAAGGAAACAGCATCAGCATTCATCACATTTCCCAAATAAGTCAATTCATTCACAGGAAAAGCATGATGCGTTCGAGGCAACTTGTAAATTTCCTGCCGATAGTTAATACGGCGCACTTCCAGCAGTTTCTCTATTCCCTTACGGCGAAGTTCGGCAAGCATAGAAGCCGGAATAAACCAATTGTCCGACCAGTCAATCACTATATCTGACGCTTCAAATGGAGTATTTCCTAACTTTCCAAGTTGTGTACGCAAGTTATCTTCCTGCGGAGTACGGGCACGTTCCTTCTCCCTTTCCAGCACCACACTGACACTGTGATCATCTTCATCGGTCAGAGACAGAGTAAAGCCCCGATTATTTTCAGCCAATTTTAAAATGACAGCAATTTTCCTTTCAGCTGATTTACGCGACATCAACCTCTCAAATTCCTGATCAAAATTACGATAAAGTATCGTACGGGGCTTTATCCGAGGCATCTCTTGAGGAAATAACTTATTATTCTCCACCCGGTTTATGCGAAATCCCTGCAACTTACCAGTCTCATCCAAAAAACAGACGCCATCTCCATTATTAAAAGACTTGATTCCGGCTACGGTAAGATAATTACCACGAATTTCCTTCACTGTCCCCATCTCCTCCCCTAAAGACTTGGGAGTATCAAAAGAAAAAATATCCTTATTCCTGTCAAAAAGAAAATAATTAGTAAAACCACGACTGAAACTCTTATCCAATTGAGGTTTGAACTCTAATTTCACTTTCCCCGATGAAGCACGGATATACTCTTTACGACGTTTGAAAACACTATCCAGCTTCTGGCGATAATAAGCTGTTACATTTTTAACGTAAGATACATCCTTCAAACGTCCCTCTATTTTCAGGGAAGAAGCTCCGGCATCCAGCAATTGCTCCAACTCTTCGCTCTGATTCAAATCTTTCAGAGACAATAAATGCTTATTCCTTACTATAGATTTACCGTCCGCATCTACCATATCAAAAGCAAGGCGACAGAACTGGGCACATTCTCCCCGATTAGCACTACGTCCGAAACAAGCCTGACTAACATAACATTGTCCACTATAGCTTACACACAAAGCACCATGTACAAATACCTCCAAAGGCACATCAGGACAAGCATGATGGATATTTCCTATTTCAACAAGAGAAAGTTCACGAGCCAATACCACCTGACGGAAACCTGCCTCAGCCAGGAATCTTACTTTTTGAGGAGTACGATTATCCATCTGTGTGCTGGCATGTAACGGTATAGGTGGCAGATTCAATTCCAACAATCCCATATCCTGCACGATCAAAGCATCCACTCCGGCACGGTATAAATCCCAAATCATTTTTTCCGTATCCTTCAGTTCCTCATCCTTCAGAATCGTATTCACCGTCACATAGATACGGACATTATACACATGAGCGTACCGCACCAACTCAGCGATATCCTCCAATGAATTCCCCGCAGCCGCACGTGCTCCGAAACGGGGAGCACCAATATAAATGGCATCAGCACCGTGATCAACAGCTGCAATACCGCACTCCAGATTTTTAGCAGGAGCTAATAATTCTATTTTTCGTTGTCTGATCATCGTATCTGATTTATATCAAACGGGGTTTCCTGATATACATAATAGTTCAACCAATTAGAAAACAACAAATTGGCATGTCCGCGCCAACGCACCACCGGGGCATTGTCCGGATTATCGTCCTTATAATAATTTACAGGCATTTCAATAGGCAACCCTTTCCCCAAATCACGCTTATATTCCGTATCAAGCGTATAAGGAGAATACTCCGAATGCCCGGTAATAAAGAATTCACGCCCATTACGAGCCATAGCCATATAAACCCCAGACTCATCAGACTCAGCTATTAAAGCCAACTCTTTTACTTTCAGAATATCCTCACGGTGTATTTCGGTATGACGGCTATGTGGTACAAAAAACTCATCATCAAAACCACGGAATATGGGCAATCCCTGTACATTGATATGATGACGGAAAATACCAAACATTTTTTGTTTCAGCGGATATTTGGGAACTCCATAGAAATGATAAAGCCCGGCTTG
>ERZ791608.806-NODE-806-length-13137-cov-5.102813_pt1 | contig 13137 bp, 11 predicted proteins | sample MGYA00510276_ERZ791608 | MGnify/ENA primary metagenome ERZ791608 (study PRJEB30046, sample SAMN00791908) | human gut metagenome | study: EMG produced TPA metagenomics assembly of the A metagenome-wide association study of gut microbiota in type 2...
CAAAGCTACAATCAAACCTCAAAGTGTAAAAGATGTATTTGTCCGAATGCTTACGAATTAGATTACATCGGATTTAAACCGGCTGATACATTTCATGTTGTATCCCATACTGTATTAACAGGCATTAATGCTTCTGATCATTTGCCTATTATAGCCATTTTACAACTTAAATAATAAAATGAGATATTTATTTATTTGCACATTTTTATGCTCTTTTTTCTTAGGCTTTGCACAACAGCCTAAGAAAATTCGTGTTATGACTTATAATTTACGTTTTGGTGAGTTAGCTTCACTTGAAGAATTAGCTATGCACATAAAAGCCTTTAAACCAGACTTTGTGGCATTGCAAGAAGTAGATTGCAATACCAAACGTGAACGAGCCCCTCACCAAAACGGTAAAAATTTTATTTCTGAGTTAGCCTATTACACAGGTATGTTTGGATTATATGGTAAAACAATAGACTATTGTGACGGATATTATGGAATTGGTATTTTGTCATGTTACCCTTATATTTCCACACAGAAAACAATGCTTCCCGACTTGGACACAAAAGCAGAACGTCGTGCTGTATTAGAAGGAATTTTTGATATGGATGGAGATACTATAATTTTTGCATCTACACATTTATGTGTGCAATCAGAACAATCACGTACATTACAGGCCGATTTCTTGTGCAAGCATTTTGAAAAAGCTGCTTATCCTGTAATTATAGGTGGAGATTTTAATGCGATACCTTCTTCTAATGCTATTCAACGCATGCAAAAAGAATGGTTCATGGATGCTAATGTACAACCTTCTATTCCGACTACTAATCCAAACCGTCGTATCGACTTTTTATTTGAAAGACCTATGAAGAATTGGAAGATTATTCGTAGTCAGACTATTTATTCCACTTTATCTGATCACTTACCAGTTATTACTGATTTAGAATATCAACAAAGTAAATAATACGCAGTACATGAAAAAAATAAACCTTATAATCTATAGCTTGTTGTTATGTATCTTAGTTGCTTGTCATTCATCAAATACCACTCCTCAACAAGAACTACATTCCGTGCAAGAGCTCCTTTTAAGACAAATTGGGAAGCGTGCGCTTGAAATTAAATTAAAATATATTCCAGCGGAACAAGGCAAAGATGTATTCGAAATCTTAGCTAATGGAGGACAAGTAACAATTAAAGGTTCTAGCAATTCTGCACTATGTTATGCTTTTCATAAATATTTGATGGAAGCTTGCCATGCACAAATTACATGGGGGGGAAAACACATAGAGTTACCCAATAAGTGGCCTGACTATTATACCAAACAGATATCACCTTATGAATTTCGATATTTTCTTAATGTTTGTACATTTGGATATACAACTCCATATTGGAACTGGAAACGTTGGGAAGAAGAATTGGATTGGATGGCTCTACATGGCGTTAATATGCCTTTAGCTACAGTCGCAAGCGAAGCCATTGCTGAGCGTGTATGGATACGTATGGGCTTAAGTAAAGAAGAAATCAGGGACTTCTTTACAGCTCCTGCTCATTTGCCTTGGCACCGTATGGGAAATCTCAATAAATGGGATGGTCCTTTAAGTGACACTTGGCAAATAGAACAAGTCCAATTGCAACACCGTATTTTAGATCGAATGCATCAATTAGGTATGAAACCGATAGCGCCAGCTTTTGCTGGTTTTGTTCCAGTGGCATTTGCTCAAAAACATCCTGAGATAGCATTTAAACATTTAGAATGGGGTGGATTTGAAGATTGTTATAATGCGTATGTACTACCACCTGATTCACCCTATTTTGAACAAATAGGAAAATTGTTTATTCAAGAATGGGAAAAAGAATTTGGGAAAAACAAATACTACCTTTCTGACAGTTTTAATGAAATGCGCCTTCCTGTCAATAAAGGTGATGTGGAAGAAAAGCATCAGTTATTAGCTCAATACGGAGCATCCATTTATCGCTCTATTGCAGCAGGTAATCCTGATGCCGTATGGGTAACTCAAGGTTGGACATTTGGATATCAACATGATTTTTGGGATTCGGCTAGTTTACAAGCACTTTTAAGTAAGGTACCTGATGACAAAATGATTATAATAGATTTAGGTAATGATTATCCTAAATGGGTATGGAACACTGAGCAGACATGGAAAACACATCAAGGTTTCTATGGTAAAAAGTGGATTTTTAGTTATGTACCTAATTTTGGGGGTAAAACGCCTATGACAGGTGATATTTCAATGTATGCATCTTCTTCGGCTGAAGCATTTCAAAATCCTAAACATGGAAATTTAGTTGGATTTGGAGCAGCTCCTGAGGGGTTAGAAAATAATGAAGTGCTCTATGAGTTATTGGCAGATATGGGCTGGAGTAAAAAGCCCATATCACTAACAAAATGGTTGCATTCTTATTGTACAGCCCGTTATGGTGCTTATCCAACTGCAATGAAAAAGGCATGGAATTTATTTACAAAGACTGCTTATCGTTGTTTATATTCATATCCTCGTTTCACTTGGCAAACTGTTGTGCCTGATCAACTCAGAATTAGTAAGATAGATACCAGTGAGCAATTTTTGCAAGGTGTAGAGCTGTTTTTATCATGTCATGATAGTTTATATACGTCCGAATTATATGTCAATGATGCTATTGAATACGCAGCTTATTATGTTGCTGCTAAAGCCGATAAAATATATAATCAGGCATTGATAGCGGATTCTTTAGGACAGCGACCAAAGGTTAAAACCTATATAAAGCAGGTTACAGGTTTGTTGATTGATGTAGATCGTTTATTGGCCTCTCATCCACTTTATCAACTGAATACATGGATAGCATATGCACGAAATTGTGGACATACTGAAGATGAAAAGAATAATTATGAGAGGAATGCTAAACGTCTAATTACAACATGGGGAGGTATTCAAGAAGATTATGCTGCTAGATTTTGGAGTGGTTTGATCAAGGATTACTATCTTCCGCGCATTCATATCTATTTTTCCCCCCATCGTGAGCAGTTAGATCAATGGGAAGAAAATTGGATAAAAACACCTTGGACAAATAGTAGTATACCTTTTGATCATCCTCTTGAAACGGCTTGTAAACTTGTTGAACAGGTAAAAGGAATTTGATGGGTTCATCATTAAACTTCTTGATATAAGGGAATATATATCTGTTTTATGTATATAGAATGGAATGTTTACACGCAATACACAGTTGTTTGTCAAACATTCCTTCTTCTCATCATTACTGGAAACAATTCGTGTAATAAATGAATAACACGTAGGGAAATATCTCAATACGATAGTTTCTTCTACTTTCATAAAGTTTACACATTAACAGATGAAGTGATTGTTATTACCTTATATTTTTAATTACTTCAAGTATGATTATAATAATACTAGTTTTGTGGTTATGCATGTGTACCACTTCGGTATAGCAAATCTAATTGGTATGAAACACACATTTACATTAAACTTTAATTAATATGTTACAAAAAAAAATTTATCTCTTTTTTTTCTTTTTTTGGGGTTGTTTTTGCACGATATTAGCTAATAAGAAAGATTCAGATGTTATGCAAGCTATGGCACAACGTCTCATTCCTAAATATGCAGGGCAGTTTGTATTTAAGCAAAGTAATGCTCTCAATGGAAAAGATTATTTTAAATTGGAATCAAAGGATAAACAGATTCTCATCAGTGGAAATAATGCAAACTCTATGGCAATGGGGCTTAATTATTATTTAAAATATTATTGTTTAACTACAGTATCTTGGTATGCTGGCATACCTGTTGAAATGCCTGCTGTCTTGCCAACCATAGATAAGCCATTTACTGCTGAAGCTAAAGTTGCTCGTCGCTTTTTCTTGAATTATTGTACTTATGGATATACCATGCCTTATTGGAAATGGAGTGATTGGGAACGATTTATTGACTGGATGGCACTAAACGGAATTAATATGCCATTAGCGATAACTGGACAAGAAGCTGTTTGGTATAATGTATGGAAAAAACTAGGGCTATCAGATGATGAAATATGTTCATATTTTACAGGTCCGACTTATTTACCTTGGCATCGTATGGCTAATATTGATGGATGGAATGGACCATTACCTATGCATTGGTTAGAAACACAAGCAGAATTGCAAAGGCAGATTTTGAGCAGAGAACGAGAACTAAACATGAAGCCTGTATTACCTGCTTTTGCGGGCCATGTACCAGCTGCTTTAAAACGTATTTATCCCGATGCAAATATCCAATATTTAGGCAAGTGGGCTGGATTTGATGATCAATATCGCTGTCATTTTCTTAATCCTGAAGAACCTCTATTTGCTAAAATCCAAAAGGAATTTTTAAAAGAACAAGAAAAATTATATGGAACAAATCATATTTATGGAATAGATCCATTTAATGAAGTAGATCCGCCAAGTTGGGAACCTGGATATTTACGTAAAGTTTCATCTGACATATATCGAACATTAACTAATGTGGATTCACAGGCAGAATGGATGCAGATGACATGGATGTTTTATTTTGATCGCAAAGAATGGACAGCTTCTCGTGTAGAATCTCTGTTAACGGGAGTCCCCAAAAACAAAATGATTTTATTGGATTATCATTGCGAGAATGTTGAACTATGGAAAAAAACTAAACAATTCTATGGGCAACCCTATATCTGGTGCTATTTAGGAAATTTTGGTGGAAATACCGTCTTAACTGGTAACGTTAAAGAAAGCGGTAAGCGGTTAGATAATGCTTTATTACATGGAGGAAATAATCTACAAGGTATAGGATCTACATTGGAAGGGTTAGATGTAATGCAGTTTCCCTATGAATATATTTTTGAAAAAGCATGGAAGCTGAATATTCAAGAGAATGAATGGATAAATAACTTGGCTGACAGACATGCTGGTTATATATCAGAATCTGTACGTGAAGCATGGCAGATTTTATTTAATGATATATACATACAAGTGCCTCGTACATTAGGTATACTACCCTGTTTAAGTCCACAAATGGGTAAGCCTGATAAACGTTCTTCTATTGATTATAAGAATGCGACGTTGTTGAAAGTATGGCAAAAGCTGTTGCAAGCTCCCCTACTGAAGAGAGACGCTATCCGTATCGATTTAATAGCAGTTGGACGTCAACTACTTGGTAATCACTTTATGATTGTTAAAGAAGAATATGACAAAATGTATCAAGATAAAAACTTGAAAGGAATGCAAGAAAGTTCTGACAAAATGTGCGAAATCTTGCAAGACATAGATGCTTTAACATACTTTCATGACTATTGCACACTCAATCATTGGACTGAAAAAGCAAAAGATTATGGAAATACCCCTCAACTACAAAGCTACTATGAGGAAAATGCCAAGAACCTAATAACCACATGGGGAGGTAGATTGAATGATTATGCAAATAGAGCTTGGTTTGGATTAATTCAAACTTACTATACACAACGATGGAAATTATACTTCAATGCCACAATGAATGCGGTAAGAAGTAATCAGTTGTTTGACCAAAAAGCATTAGATAAGGAATTAAAAATCTTTGAAGATAATTGGGTAGAAAACCCTATTCCGACATTGTCTAAACCAAATGGTACTTTAGAAGAGTTAGCTCACCAACTTCTAAAAAAGTATGAAACTGCTATTGCCTTAGAAAAATAGTTTTTCTTGTATAAATTAAAGAGGTATATTTCAAAATTATTGTTGAAATATACCTCTTTTACACTCATGCTATTATAATAATAAAGAGATAGCGCATTCACGTATTTGTTGTTTGATTTGTTTCAAGGATTGACTATATTGAAATTTTATAGTATTGATTGATAGATTTAATTTTTCTGCAATTTCTTGATTCGAATACTTACCTGTAATCTTTAATGCAAATATCTTTTTACGCTGTGGAGATAGTTGATTAATAGCATTACGAATAATACTTATCTGCTCACGATCATATTCTTGTACTTCTTCGTCATCTTTATCTAAATAGTTCAGTAGTTCTAAACAATCATTCAGGACAAATATATCATTCTTTGAATCTCGAAGAGTATTGAGTAAGTCGTGCTTTAAAACTGTAAATAAGTAGTGGTTGATTGGTTGATTTTCATCTAATTGTTCTCTGTTAATCCATAACTTCATAAAAAGATTTTGTACTGCATCTTCTGCTAGTTCTTTATTGCATAAGTATTTAAATGCTAAAGAAAATGCTTGTGTTGCATATAGCTTATACATCATAGTAAAAGCTAATTGATTTCCTTGTTTCAATTGTTGAACTAATAAAAAACCATCCATGAGTATATATGTTATATATTTCGTGTTATCGATTCAGTGCAATTTTTCTATATAAAATAAACATTAAATATTACGCTAACATCTTTTATAGAAAAACTTGAACGAAAAGAGGCTACGAAATAATGCTTAAGGCAAATGTATTTAAAAGGCTGATATGACTTATATAAAACGATAGTATTTTATTAAAATATGAATAAATACTTTCGTTTTTCTGCTAACATATTACTTTCCTATTAAATTTTACTAACTGCTATAAAGCCTTTATAGAGTTTTTAATATTTATGCTATCCGTTAAGAATGGGTGTATAAAGAGGAAGTAAAGTATAAGGTGATAAAGATTTTACAAGCATAAATGTGCTCATAGGTTATATTACAAAGTTAAACAATGTTTGATTTATTAGTAAGTAATAAAGTTTTCATAGTAATTAATAAAACAAAAATAGTAAATTTTTGCAAACTATACAATTAAAATAAAGGGAAACGGTTTGAAGAAGGCTTAAAAATGCCTTGCCGTAATGAGTTTATCCGATTTTTTAAGTCGTCTTTCGGTTTTTTCTCTATATTTGCAACCGTCTGAATGAAACTATATGCACGAAAACACATTACATAGCCAGAGAAAATCGATCCGTTTCCGCCGCTGGAGCCGGAAAAATTATGCTGCGTTCGGGAGTCTGCACCGGCATGTGACGATTGGAAGGGTAGGTAAGGGAATTGCTGATTCATCGTTGGATAAGGCAAGACATATTGTGCCAGTAGCCGGTAACGGGCAGCGTGTATATGTTATGGACGGCATCAGGGAGCAGGATGCTTCGCAGCAGGATATAGGGATTCCTTTGGGATGTGTCATGCTGCTTCTGATGGGACAACCTGTGGTTGTTGAACCGACGGGTAGTGAGGTCGCTTGTATTAAAAAGATTCAGAATAATTGTCATTTATCGAAACGGAATGGCGAAAGGATTCGTGTGCTATCTTGGTTATAGATGCACTCGGGGTACTTTCGCCATTCCGCTTTTTTATGTATACAAAAAATAGATTATGATTGAAAAATTAGAAAAGAAAGTTGACGATGGTCTTGCACTGACACAGGAAGAGGCGCTTTGGCTGGCGGAGAAAGCTCCTTTGGATGAATTGTGTGAAGCGGCTCATCGGATTACGATGAAATATGCTTCGCATAAGTTTGATATGTGTTCCATCATCAATGCCAAGTCGGGACGCTGTTCCGAGGACTGCAAGTGGTGTGCCCAGTCGGCACATTATGCAACGGGTGTTGAGGTGTACGGACTGGTTTCGCAGGAGGAATGTCTGCGTCATGCAAAGGCGAACGAAGAACAGGGAGTTTCTCGCTTCTCGCTGGTGACGAGTGGACGGAAACCTTCCAATAAGGAGATAGAGGCTTTGTGCCAGCATTTTGCATACTTGAAAGAGCACTCGGACATACATCTTTGCGCTTCGCTGGGGCTGGCTACTGAGGAACAGCTCGCATTGCTTCATGAAGCAGGGGTAGTCCGCTATCATTGTAACCTGGAAACGGCTCCTTCTCATTTCGCCAATCTCTGTTCTACTCATACACAGGAAGAGAAACTGGCTACCATACAGGCTGCCCGTCGTACGGGAATGGATGTGTGTTGCGGTGGAATTATCGGAATGGGAGAAACCATGCAGCAGCGTGTGGAGTTTGCCTTTACCCTGAAATCGCTGGATATTCAGTCTATCCCGCTCAACTTGTTGCAGCCGATAAAAGGTACTCCGCTGGAAACGGAGCCTGCGCTCTCGGAAGAAGAGGTCTTGCGTACGGTAGCCATGTTCCGTTTTGTCAATCCTTCGGCTTATCTTCGCTTTGCGGGAGGACGTTCACAACTGAGTGACGAGGCGGTACGTAAGGCGATGTATATCGGAGTAAACTCGGCTATTGTGGGAGATTTGCTGACAACGCTGGGCTCGAAAGTAGCAGAAGATAAAAAACGAATAAAGGAGGTGGGCTATGAATTATGAACAATGTGTTGATAACTTCGACAGGGAGCATTTGTGGCATCCCTATACGTCGACCATTAACCCGTTGCCTACGTATAAGGTAAAACGGGCAAAAGGGTGTATCATTACGCTGGAAGACGGTACGGAGCTGGTAGACGGTATGTCGTCGTGGTGGTGTGCCGTACATGGATATAATCATCCGGTATTGAATCGGGCGATTGAAGAGCAGTTGAAAAACATGTCGCATGTGATGTTTGGAGGACTGACGCACGAGCCTGCCATCGCATTGGGAAAGTTGCTTCTGAAGATTGTTCCACCTTCCATGCAGAAGATTTTTTATGCCGACAGTGGTTCGGTGGCTGTGGAGGTCGCACTGAAGATGGCGGTGCAGTATCAGTTTGCTGCGGGAAAGCCTGAAAAGAACAATTTTGTGACGATCCGTTCCGGTTATCATGGAGATACGTGGAATGCGATGTCGGTGTGCGATCCGGTGACGGGCATGCATAGTTTGTTCGGTTCGGCACTTCCGGTACGTTATTTTGTGCCTGCGCCTCAGTGCCGTTTCGGTGCCGAATGGGATGAGAAGGATATTCTTCCACTGAAGGAAACAATCGAAAAGCATCATCAGACGCTTGCCGGACTGATACTTGAACCGATTGTTCAGGGAGCTGGTGGTATGCGTTTTTATCATCCGCAGTATCTGCGTGAGGCGGCTAAGTTGTGCCGCGAATATGGTTTGCTGCTTATCTTCGACGAGATTGCTACGGGTTTCGGACGTACCGGAAAACTGTTTGCCTGGGAACATGCTGGAGTAGAACCTGATATCATGTGTATCGGTAAGGCGCTGACCGGAGGGTATATGACTTTCTCGGCCGTGCTGACTTCCGATAAGGTGGCGGACTGTATTTCTTCGCACGAGCCGCATGCTTTTATGCACGGACCTACTTTTATGGGAAATCCGCTTGCCTGTGCGGTGGCTTGCGCTTCTGTCAATCTGCTCTTGTCCAGTGGATGGGAAGAGAAGGTGAAACGCATTGAGTCGCAACTGCGGGAGGAACTGCTTCCGGCTGCCGGACTGCCTCAGGTGGCAGACGTGCGTGTGCTGGGAGCTATCGGAGTCATCGAGATGAAGAATCCGGTGGATATGGCATGGATGCAGCGCCGGTTTGTGGAAGAAGGTATCTGGGTGCGTCCGTTCGGACGGCTGGTATATATCATGCCTCCGTTTATTATCAGCAAGGAGGAACTGACGAAGCTGACTTCCGGCTTGCTGAAGATTGTAAGAGAAATAACCTGTTAAATAAAAAAAGGAAAGGAATGGAAACGATGGTTTCATCGGATAATTTATATAGCCGGACGCTCGATGCGCTGGAGGAAGCGGGTAATCTGCGGACGCTGTCGCAGGCAGGACATCAAGGAAAATGGATTTGGAAGGAAGGCAAGCGCATGCTGAATCTTTCTTCGAATGACTATCTGGGACTGGCTGCCGACACTGCGCTGCGTGATGAGTTTATGCGGACGCTTTCGGAACGTGATTTTCTGTTCTCGTCGTCGTCGTCGCGCCTGCTGACCGGTAACTTTACCGTATACGATGAGTTGGAACAGATGCTTGCCGAGATGTTCGGAGCAAGTGGTGCGCTGGTCTTTTCGAGCGGTTATCACATGAATACGGGAATACTTCCCGCCGTGGCTGATGCGCATACACTGATTCTGGCAGACAAGCTGGTACATGCCAGTCTGATTGACGGAATCCGGCTGTCGGCTGCACGGTGCATCCGTTATCGTCATCAGGATTACGGGCAACTGGAGGCTTTGCTTGCCAAGAGTTATAAGGATTACGAACGGATTATTATCGTAACGGAGAGTGTTTTCAGTATGGATGGAGATGTGGCTCCTCTCGACCGGCTGGTGGACTTGAAAAAGCGTTATCCCGGTGTGATGCTGTATGTGGATGAGGCTCACGGTATCGGTGTACGTGGCAAAAACGGACTGGGTGTGGCCGAGGAACAGGGATGTCTGAAGGATATCGACTTCCTGTGTGGTACGTTTGGCAAGGCGTTGGCTTCGGTCGGAGCGTATGTGGTGTGCAGTGAGGTGATGCGCTCGTTTCTGGTTAACCGGATGCGGACATTTATCTTTACGACAGCACTTCCTCCGCTGAATGTGGCATGGACAAAGTTTATCCTGTCGCGCTTGGAAGGCTGGAATGACCGTCGGGAACGGCTGGCAAAGGCGGCTCTTCGGGTGCAGGAGGCTGTCCGGGCTTCAGGGCATGAGTGTCCTTCCTCAAGTCATATTGTTCCCTTTATTGTGGGAGAGAGCAGCAAGACTATCCTGAAAGCAGAAGACATGCAGCGGAAAGGATTTTATGTGTTGCCGGTTCGTCCGCCTACGGTTCCCGAAGGAACTTCCCGCTTGCGTATTTCGCTGACGGCAGCTATTACGGAAGAGGAAGTGGACAGCTTATGCCGTGAATTGTAAAGATTATGAACGTTTAAAAAACATCGGCGCAAATGTATGGAAACGTCGGCACGTTTTACTGAAAACGTCGGCGTGTTTTTCTAAAATGTCAGCACGTTTTAATACATGTGTGTCGAATGACTGAATATGAAGCAAGTATTTATAAAAAAAGAGGGTAATCCGCGCTTGCTGCTCTTCTTTGCAGGGTGGGGAAGTGACGAGAATTTATTTCGCCGTCCGGTAGCAGAAGGGTACGACTATCTGCTTTGTTTTGATTACCGTACGCTGGACTTCGATTATTCTTTGTTGGATGGCTATCGTGAAATCAGGCTGCTTGCCTGGTCGATGGGGGTATGGGTAGCCGGGCAGATTCTTTTGGGACGTACCTGTCCTTGGGAGATGAAACTGGCTGTCAACGGTACATCTTTCCCGATAGATGACCAGCGGGGGATTGCGGAAGCGGTTTTTCACGGTACTCTGGAGAATTTTTCGGATGCTACGCTGGCACGTTTCCGCCGGAGGATATGTGGCGGTGCGGGACAGGTGAAGGAGTTTCTTTCGCATCAGCCGTACCGTACGACGGAGGAACTAAGAGCGGAACTGGCAGCTTTGGAGCATGAGGTCGGAAAGGCTCAGCCAGCGGCTTTTGTATGGGACAAGGCTATCATCGGCTTGTGTGACAAGATTTTTATTCCGGCGAATCAGCGTGCCGCTTGGACAGGTACGGAAGTGATGGAGGTGGAAGCGGAACATTATGACACGGTGCTGTTCGACCGTCTGCTGGAAGGAAAGGGGGACGAATGGACAAGACATTGATTCGCCGCCGTTTTGCCAAGGCTGTGAGCAGCTATTCCATACGGGCGGATGTACAGCGGCAGATTGCTTACCACATGGTTGATGCGATAGGCAAGTATATCCCTTCGGGGGGACGGCGTAATGTGCTGGAGATTGGCTGCGGAACGGGTATGTTTACTCGTGCTTTTCTGCATCGTGCTACTCCCGAACATTTGTTGTTGAACGATTTGTGTCCCGAGGTGGAACCGTATCTCACTGACTTACTTGCTAATAAGAGGATCCGCTTTGCTGCATCCGATGCGGAGGCGTTGAATTTCCCGTCGGGGCAGAATCTGATTGTGTCGTGCTCTGCCATTCAGTGGTTCGATCAGCCGGAAAAGTTTCTGGCTGGCTGTCGCAGGCTTCTGACGGCTGATGGCTATCTGGCTTTCAGTACGTTTGGCCCTCAGAATGTAAAGGAGGTAGTATCGCTTACTTCGGATACACTTCCTTATCGTTCGCTGGCGGAACTGACAAAGGTTTTGTCGACTGAATACCAGATTGTGTATAGTCGGGAGGAAAAGCTGAAATTGTCGTTTGCTTCGCCGCTGGATGTACTGAAGCATCTGAAGGAAACGGGGGTGACGGGCATACGTCAGCAAAGTTGGACGAGGGGAGAACTAAACGATTTCTGCCGCCGTTATAAAGAGCTGTATACGGCTTCCGATGGAACTGTTCCGTTGACTTATCATCCTATTTATATGATTTGTAAAAAGTAAAATGTAATAATATGAAAGACAATGTTTTTTTTGTGAGCGGCATTGATACCAATGTCGGAAAGAGTTATGCTACTGGTTATCTGGCTAAGACATGGAACGAACAAGGCGTGCGTACGATTACGCAGAAATTTATTCAGACAGGAAATGTCGGTATGTCGGAGGATATTGAACTGCACCGCAAGATTATGGGAACTGGTTTGCTGCCAGAAGATGAGAGTGGACTGACTATGCCCGAAATATTTACTTATCCCTGCTCGCCTCATCTGGCAGCCGAAATAGATCATCGTCCGATTGATTTCGACAAGATAGAAAAGGCTACCCGCCAGTTGAGTGAAACCTATGATGCGGTCTTGCTGGAAGGAGCAGGCGGACTGATGGTTCCGCTTACTCGCGACTTGCTGACAATCGATTATGTGGCGCAGAAAAACTATCCGTTGATTTTTGTAACTTCGGGGAAACTGGGAAGCATCAACCATACTTTGCTGAGTCTGGAGGCTGTTACCCGTCGGGGTATTCGTCTGCACACCGTGGCTTATAATCTTTTTCCGGAAGAAGATGATGATATTATCCGTCGGGATACAGAAGCCTATATCCGTGACTTGCTGGCAAAGGAATATCCGGAAACTCATTTCGTGGTTATCCCGAAATTATAACTATAGGCACAAATACTTTAAATGGAGAAATCTCCTGCCTTGGTTCATGCTAATTACATGACTGAGGCAGGAGATTTTTATTTAGTAACTTACAGATACAAATAAGGCTGTTTCATCTTTTATATTGAAACAGCCCCTTTCATCTTTTTCCTGGGTGGACCTGGAGGGGATCGAACCCTCGTCCAAACAAGGAAGCCATATGCTTTCTACA
>ERZ791608.814-NODE-814-length-13018-cov-2.376456_pt1 | contig 13018 bp, 10 predicted proteins | sample MGYA00510276_ERZ791608 | MGnify/ENA primary metagenome ERZ791608 (study PRJEB30046, sample SAMN00791908) | human gut metagenome | study: EMG produced TPA metagenomics assembly of the A metagenome-wide association study of gut microbiota in type 2...
CCTTAATCCACCAGTGCCGGATCCCAGGATTCCTTCCACGGAAGTCCCCATTTATTTAACGCATCCATAAATGGATCCGGATCAAATTCTTCCACATTGTATACACCTGCTTTATTCCACATTCCTGTGACAACCATCATTGTTCCTATCATTGCAGGAACTCCTGTTGTATATGATATTGCCTGTGATTCAACTTCCCTGTAACATTCCTGATGGTCACATACATTATAAATATATATTGTCTTTTCTTTTCCATCTTTTCTTCCCCTGAATATACAGCCAATGTTAGTCTTTCCTACTGTTCTTTCTCCAAGTGTAGCAGGATCTGGAAGAAGTTCTTTTAATAGCTGTATAGGAACAACTTCAACACCATTGACTTTTACAGGGTCAGTTCTTAACATTCCAACATTCTCAAGACATTTCATATGTGTAAGGTAGCTCTGTCCAAATGTCATAAAAAATCTTATTCTTTTAACTCCCGGAATGTTTTTAGCAAGCGATTCTATCTCCTCGTGATGTAAAAGATACATATCCTTCATTCCAACCTGTGGGAAATCATATTCTCTCTTTATAGACATAGCTGGTACTTCTACCCAGTGTCCATCTTCCCAATATGAGCCAGGTGCTGATACTTCTCTTAAATTAATCTCAGGATTAAAATTAGTCGCAAAAGGATAGCCGTGATCTCCGCCGTTGCAGTCAAGAATATCAATTGTGTGTATCTCATCAAAATAGTGTTTCTGTGCATAAGCTGTGAATACACTTGTTACGCCCGGATCAAAGCCTGTTCCTAAAAGTGCTGTAATTCCGGCTTCTTTATATTCAGGCGCCAACTTGTCTATCAGCAGTTGCAGCGCGTGCCTCTTTTCTTCATCATCAAGCGCCGTCACAGCGTGACATTTCATCACCACGCTTTCATATTCGGTAGTGAAGCGAGACGGCAACAGATTTGTATGGCCAACTATGCAGAACGACGCATTCTGATTGTGCGCCAAGGCCCTGAGTTTCTTTCCTTCAGGAGCGCAATGTATATACAGACTGTGTTCGCCGTCCCAAACATAATTCAGCGGCAGTCCATAGGCTCCACAGTCAGCATCAACCATCGACAACACTCCATATTCGCTGTCTCTAATAAGCTGCAAGGCACGCTCCTCGCTGAGCAGGCGGTCCTGGCGGCGCACCATTTCGTTTACGTATTTCATTTTATTCAAAAAGTTTCAGATTAGCATTTATAACAATATATCTTTTGTTTCATCAATAATTTTTTCTGTATCAACAGAATCACAAAGGTAAGAAAATATGTGCAGAACAGATTATTATTTGGCCGCAAAATTGTCATGGTACGATTTTTTGATGTACTTTTGCACCCAATAAAACTATCACACATGGACATATCAGAATTATACAGAATCTTCACCGAGCATCCGCAGGTTACCACCGACAGCCGCGACTGCCCTAAAGGTTCTATTTTCTTTGCGCTGAAAGGCGAATCGTTCAACGGCAACGCCTTTGCAGCCAAGGCTCTCGAACAGGGCTGTTCGTATGCCGTTATCGACGAAAAAGAGTTTGCCGTTGAAGGCGACAACAGGTATATCCTTACCGAAGACTGTCTGACCACGCTGCAGCAGCTGGCCAACTACCACCGCCGCAAACTTGGAACTAAAATCATTGGAATAACCGGCACCAACGGCAAAACCACGACAAAGGAACTCGTGGCAACCGTATTGGCCGAAAAATATAACGTGCTCTACACTCAGGGCAACTTTAACAACCACATCGGTGTGCCCAAGACGCTGCTGCGCCTCACGGCAGAAAACGATATTGCCGTGATAGAGATGGGAGCCAACCATCCGGGCGAAATCAAGACTTTGGTCAACATCGTCGAGCCTGACTACGGCATAATAACCAACGTGGGCAAGGCTCACCTTAAAGGTTTCGGCTCGTTTGAAGGTGTGAGACGCACCAAGGGTGAACTCTACGACTATCTGCGCGAGCACAACGGCAAAGTGTTTATACACAACGACAACGAACATCTGCTGAAGATTTCAAGCGGACTGAGCCTTATAAAATACGGCACCACGGACAGCGAAGAACTTAGCGTATGCGGAGAATTCCTGTCATGCGACCCGTTCCTCAACTTCAGATGGCGCCACGGCAAAGCCCAGTGGAACGAGGTTAGGACTCACATGATTGGCAGCTACAACATATACAACATGCTCGCTGCGGCATGTATAGGTCTTTATTTCGACGTTACAGAAGAGCAAATATGCCATGCACTTGCCAACTACGTGCCTACCAACAACCGCTCGGAACTGGAGGTTACGGCAAGCAACAAACTGATTATCGACGCATACAACGCCAACCCTACAAGCATGGAGGCCGCATTGAAGAACTTCAAAGAGATTAAGGCCGACCATAAGATGGCCATAATAGGCGCAATGAAGGAACTTGGCGAAGTGAGCGACGAGGAACATCAAAAGGTTGCAGACATGCTGAAAGCCTTAGATATCGAGCAAGTGTGGCTCGTTGGCGATGAGTTTAAATCTACAGACTGTACATTCCGCAAGTTCAACAACGTTGAAGAGGTTAAGCAAGCCATTGACGAGAACAAGCCAGAAGGCTTCTGCATACTCATCAAAGGCAGCAACTCTACAAAACTTTACGAGCTGAAGACGAAACTCTAAGAAGTGAAAAGATAAAAGTGAAAAGTGAAGAATCCATTAGCCATTGTATTAAAGCAAGATAGCTAATGGATTTTTCACTTTTAATTTAATTCAGCATCAGGTTCATTTCCGCCCCTATGCCATCAAACAGAAATTCTGCCAGGCCGTTTATTGTCAGCTTCAAGGCATCTGCGTAAGGCTCATCCGTCTGACGCACCTTTCCGTTCTTTATTACATAGTAGGCATTATTCATCGGAATGTCGCCATCGCCTTCAACCCTCAGCACCATATCTTTGTCAGGATTCAGTTCGGCATACAGTTCCAGAGCCTTCTTGGCGTTTATCACGCGCAGCATGGCCTGAATGTTTTTGGCCTGCGGACGATATTCATCACCTGCCTGGCGTATGTCCTCGCGTATAACCTCATAGCCATCTTCATCATGCAGAAGCACACAACGCTTTGCGCGCTGAATGCGGTCGAACTCTTCAAACGGAGTAACCATGGCGTCTGCCGGCGGAGGTGTGCATGTCATCACGCGGGCATATCCGCATTTCTCATACCATTCATATAACCATTCTTCGGCAGGAATAAGAGAAGCAAACACTATTTCCCTGTAATATACGCGGAAATGGGCCTGCCGCATCAGGTTGTTGCCTATGTCCTGACGGCGATATTCCGGCCGCGTGCTCACTCCGCTTACATATACAGTCTTCACCTCACGTCCGTCATAAAGCATGGTGTAAGGCAATGTCTGCAGCGCAGCCACCACCTTTCCGTCTATCTGGCAGCACACGTTATACTCGCTGCGGTAGACACGCGAGAAATAAAGGTCGATAAACTTGTCTGGATCGTTGAACACCTGTTTCCATATCTCGCGCGTTTCTTCCTTTATGCGGTCCTGGTCTTCAAATGCCGCCAGCGGATGTTTCTCCATTATCACGTTCTTCTCAAGCAGTATGTCGGGCTTATACGACAGTTTGGCGCGCCGCAGTCCTTCGTCGCCCATATCTTCTTCACGGTTGATATAATAATACTGCTCGGGCAGATGCTTCACAAACTCCTGATTTATTATCGTGAACGCTCCTTCATAGTTTACGTCGGCCTTCTCAACGCACACGTCGAACGTACACTGGTTTATCGGGCAGCCGAAGGTGAAGGCCACAAGCTTGTCGCCTACAAATATTGTTCCGCCAACAAGTCCCAGCCTATCCCATCGGTTAAACGCACGCGTCATTGAACGCAGTTCCTCTGATAGGTCCTCATCGGGCACATCTCCGTTGTCATCTTTCGACGTGCGGCGCCACTGCCGTTCCAGTTCGAGGCATTGCGGAATAAGTTCCGGCGTAAGCTCGCGATATCTGTAGTCTGGATAAAGGTTCTTAAACTTGTTTATGTGGTTGCGCTTACTCTGCAGTTTCTTTCCCGAAAGATTTATCAGTTTGTCGCGAGTGTAAATATAGTCGCTGAAGTCGCGGTCGGGCTTTATGTCGAACGTGTCGGGGAAATGCTCCTCAATGATGTCGCGCATATAGTTGCACACGCCAAGCATCAGAAACGGATGCCCCATGGCTATCGAGTCGTCGCGTATGGCACGTATCACGCTAACCGAACATTCGTCACACGGCTCCACTTTAAACGTACCGTCTTCTTGCCGCTTCGGCCGCGGCACAGGCATCATGTAGGCCAGATGATGTCCCATGTAGAAACGGAACACAAGATAGTCGTCCACTATCGCAAACTGTGTGTTGTAAAGAAAGCGCCAGCTTATCAGGTTCGAGAACGACAGGTCGCAGTTTTGTCTTTCGCCCCAAAGCGTAAAACTCTGTATCAGTTCCTTGTCGTCTTCTGTTATATCCTTAAACTTTATCATAAAAATTGTCTGTGTTTCAATTGGCAAATTTATAAAAAATAGATGTAAACAACATCAATGCACCGATAAAAAATTCAGGCGCACAAACTGCCCTGAGCAGCCAAGGCAGGAGCTAAATGTCTGACTGTCATAAGATATACTTCACGACATGCTTCCGTTTTATTAACAAAGTTGACAGACATCGGCCAGCTTAAATCTGCATGACCAATGCCCGTCAACGTTACAAAACCCAAATCATCATCAGACCACATATAGTTTTGTCCATTTTATGTATTTCTGCCTCCATCCGTCTTTTTGTTTCTTTTGGCGCAAGGTGCTAAGCGCAAACGAAGTTCAGCGCCAGCTAATTGTTAATTATGAATTGTTAATTATGAATTATAAAAGTGCCTGCGAAAAATCAAACGAAAATCAGCTCTACACAAGGCAGAAATACCGGTAGAATCATAACTCCAGATTTGGGTTAACACAATGAAAGTAAGCTTCTTAATGTTTATGGCAGCTTCACTCTACTGCATTACGGCATCTCTACTTCGCTGCCCTCGCCTACCGTATATTGTGAGAACTGCTTGGTCTTTGCCTCGCGTGTCAGCACTGATGAGCGGAACACTCCTGTTGAGCGTGCTCTCAGGCGTACGCTGTCGATGTTGGCTGAGGCGGTGAACTCTTCGGGACTATTTGCCGGCAATGTTCTCAGGCCTGCCGAGAATATGGCCAAGTCGTCCAGCTTAACGTTCTTGCCGTCCATCACGAGTTCCTTGATACATGCTATCATGTCTTTCAGCACACCGTGAATAACACCGGCCGAGAACGGCGAACTGTGTGATGACATATGAGACGCCAGCTTCTCAGTGTCGTAAGTTTCCTCGCACACCGCGCGTGCATACCATTTACCGTTTGTGTTACTGTTTGAATTGCGGTTCTGATAAAGTTTATACCTAATCATGTTTCTTTCCTTTCTTTTTGGTTGTTATACATTATTTGTTTATTATCTCTCATGCCTTCCAGAACTGCCGCTACGTTCATTTCCGCCTGCCGGCTGTAGCTTTAATGTCCGTGCTGCCTTGTTCCTTTCGACATTGCAAAGATACAACAACCAATTTCGCGTTTGCAGATTGCTGCAGGTTACGAAAGGTTAGAGAGGATTGTTGGTTGTAAAGGATAAGAAAATCAGATGAAAATTGATATATTCATCATTTCAACCATGTTTTTACAAATGACATAAAAGCATTCTCTAACACTTCCACTCTAAGAAAAAAACAAAATCAGCTTTTCTACTATATAAGCAGAAAAACTGATATGCCAGTTATAAACGATCTTTATGTGACTAACTAGTAAACCTAAAAGAAAAACTTTCATCAACACATATCGTAGAAGACACAAATGTTCAATGAACATAAGAATAGCATTAAGCTAGAAGGGAAAGCAGCCAAATTTTAAAATATGAATACGAATAATTTATATTTAAGATTATCTAATCATTCAACAGGAACCTCCGTATTTGCAATAACGGTAGCAGTTGCATTATATCCTTCAGTAAGAACAGCTTTTGTACCTGGTATAAAAATACATGGCCATACAAATAATGCTGTAATTACAGCCAAAGGTGTACGATTTTTACCCGACACACGAACATTACCAGACAATGGAACATTTGTTCCATCGGCAAGTGTCAGACTTCTAAAATCAACAGAAAGTCTACCTTTAGTACCGGCAAGTGATGATTTTTTAGCCTCTGAAACCACACCATTTGCAATAGTACCGGCAGGAATAAGTACAACACCACCTCTCTTCACATCACTTAAAACAGTAAATTTAACATCATCGCCCACTTCTACATCTCTAGCATAAACTGTTTTAATTGATTTAAGCTCAATAACTGTACCCGACTTGACTTCAGCTACTTGCTTTTGTGCATAAACATTTACTTGTGACATAATAAGTCCCATTATAAACGCCAATTTCAAAAAGTGTTTTTTCATTATTACAAAATTTGTGACATTCAGCCCTAAAATGTCATATCTTAAACCATAGAAGCGTGGGGCTAATATGCGACATCTTCAATGGAGGTCCTGAGAAAACCTTTAGATACAGATACACAGATAGCAACCCACGCTATGCGTGAGAACCATCATGCCATCCTTGTATCTAATTAGAAATTTCTCAGGTTTCCATCGACAAGACAAGCATAACGCTTCTTCTTTTTCAGAAACATTGGAAAGAGTCGCCTCTAACCAAATGCAAAGGTAGAGAATTTCTATGAAAATCTTTAATTATAAGAAACAAATTCAGCATTATAATACATAATAATCTATTTATTAGTTCCTTTCAACATTGCAAAGATATAACAATCAATTTTACATTTGCTGATTGCTGTAGATTACGAAAGGTTTGAGAAGATTTTCGGGTATAAAATATTGATCTGGTAATATTTATACTTGTTATATTTGACAGAATTATAAAGTCTAATAACAGAATTACAGAAAAAAACGCTATATTTGCAGTAGCGAAATGGCCGTTTCGGAAACTGTTGTTTCGGAAGTTGGAATAAAAAGAATAAAATATGAAATTTTTTGATAGATCAGAAGAAATCGCATCTCTGCATGAAATTCGTGAGATAGCAAAGAATAACGCACAATTCACAGTAGTGACAGGACGTCGTCGCATAGGCAAGACATCTCTTGTATGGAAAGCGTACGAGGACGAACCTATCCTTTATTTCTTCGTTGCCCGCAAAGCAGAAAGTGACTTATGCGAGGACTATCAGCTTGAAATCGAAAATAAGTTGGGAATACCTACAATAGGGCGGGCTGAACATTTTACAGACATATTTGAATTTATAATGAAACTTTCCATAGACCGCCCTATAACCCTGTTCATTGATGAGTTTCAGGAATTCTTCCGCGTGAACAAGTCGGTATACAGCGACATGCAACGTATCTGGGACATTTACAGTAATAAAGCCCATATAAACCTGATTGTTTGCGGTTCTATTTATTCCATGATGACAAAGATATTCAAAGACAAGAAAGAACCATTATATAACAGGCAGACACGTTTTATGACAGTGCGTCCATTTACTCCATCCGTACTAAAGGAAATACTGACAGAATATAATTCTGACCACACGGCAGAAGACTTGTTGGCCTTATATTCATTTACTGGAGGTGTGGCAAAATATGTACAGTTGCTTGTAGATGCAGGAGCTACGACCAAAGAAAAAATGCTGAATCAAATTGTAAAAGCCGATTCCATTTTCCTTGGAGAAGGCAAAGCCATACTTATTGAGGAGTTTGGCAAAGACTACGGTGTTTATTTTTCAATTCTATCAGCTATAGCAAGAGGCAAGACATCCCGTTCGGAAATAGAAAGCGTGGTGGGTAGGGAAATCGGTGGCTACCTGACAAAACTGGAAAACGATTATGAGGTTATAGCAAAAAAGCAGCCTTTGTTTGAAAAAAGTTCCACCAAGAATGTCCGCTATACAATAGAAGACAACTTCTTCATATTCTGGTTCCGCTTTATCTACAAATACAGCTATATGCTGGAAATAGATAACTACGAAAGTATGAAAGCGATTATAAACCGTGACTACGAAACATTCAGTGGCCTGATGCTCGAACGCTATTTCAGACGCGTGCTTATTGAACGTCAGGCCTATACACGGATTGGCGGATGGTGGGACCGTAAAGGTGAAAATGAAATTGACATTGTGGCCGAGAACGAGCTGAACAATGAAGCTACGTTTTTCGAGGTAAAACGTAAAGCCGCAAATATTGACATAGAGGTGCTGAAACAAAAAGCAGCAGCTTTTCTGCGTGCCACTGGCGAGTTCAAAGGGTATAACATATCCTACAAGGCACTGTCAATGGATAATATGTAGTATAAATGTCACAAAGAACGCCACAAATCTAGTCCTTGCTACAATAACTTATAAGTTTATCTAATTGAGCCTTAATGCCTTCAAATTTCTGATTTAAATCTAAAGTCTTGACATAAATGGTATTACCCGTATTATAATTAACCTTACCATCAGGCACCACTTCTTCTTGTGTTTTAGCATATAACAGCATACCATCAACCTTTCCGGTCAATTTACAATCATAATTCATAACGTATGTAAACACTTGGTTAAGATTATGAGAATGCACTGTTCGCTTGCCATAGTGTTCCTGCCATGTCTTGCCATAATACTTAGCATCTATTATCAAGGTTCTACCTTTCAATTCGAGCAAGATGTCTGTTTGAAGAATTGGGAGTATGCTAACGGTTGAGGTTTCTTTGTCAATGTTCCAATCAATTTGCGCTGCCCTTGCTTTTGTCTTTGGATGGTGCCGTTTAAAATACTCTAAAATAAACTTCTCATACAATCGGCACATATGTTCGTCAGAAAATGTATTCATCATATATTCACCTTTCTCTGTTGTAAGCAACATGTTATCAATTACGAAATAACAAATATACATCAACATTCTGTACGTCTTGCAATTTCTGTCGAAACGCATCGTATTCCATTTTATATTCATAATCTCAATCGCAGAGACATCCGCAAAATAAGGCATCAGTTTTTTCAGTGCTGCCTTACGTGCAGGTTTAACTTCCTTATGCTTTAACAATATATAGGCTGTTGCTTTCAGTATCTGATTAAACTTATTATCAACTGAAAGTTCATCAAATTCACAACCAAGTTTATTATTATGGTTTATGAAATTTCGTATTGTACTATTTATATCCAGCTTCCCTTTAAGCGCGGAAAGTGTGTCATTATACTGAACATAATCACGATGAAGGCCCTGTTTCAATTGATAAGAGATTCCACAGGCAAGGATTTCAGCAAACAAATCATATATGTTGTCGAAATCCTCCCCGGCAATCTTTTCGTAATTATTCCTACGCAACTCTTGAAAAGCATACGTCAGCATATAGAATATATTACGAATCAAAATTCCTTTATCGTTTGTCATTTCAGCAATGCTTTTAATATGTTTGATTGTTGTTCATATTGCTTTATATCGTCGAACCAATATTCTTTAAGCATAGGCAGAATATCATAGTTTATAACATTCTGAAGCCATTCTATATTAACCTTTTTCTGATTACAAAAATAACTATGACCAATGCAAAAGCCTTGTCCTAAAGAGTCATCATTGCTTATAACCTCATTTAATTTAACTATGCCGTCAATGATATTATCAAACTGTTTATTATCTAACTTTTCCTGATACGCTTTAAAGCCTTCTGTCTGAAAGGCCGGTATCATATCAAAGAAACTGAAACGTCGCCGTAAAGCATAATCTATCATTGCAAGACTTCTATCTGCCGTATTCATCATACCAATGATATACAGATTACGTGGCACATCAAAAAGTTCATCACTATAAGCAAGTTTTATAGACTCTCCACGATAATCATTTTCTATCAACATCAGGAGTTCACCAAATATCTTACTTAAATTGCCACGGTTTATCTCGTCTATAATAAAGAAATACTTACTGTCAGGATCTGCTTTTGCCTTTTTGCAGAAATTATAAAATATCCCACGTTTCAGATAGAAGCCGCCTTCTTCATTTGGTCTAAAGCCCATGATAAAATCCTCATAAGTATAACTTTGATGAAATTGTACAAACTCTACATGTGATTCATCAGCTTCGCCAAGTATTGAATAAGCCAGTTTTTTCGCGGCAAATGTCTTACCAACACCTGGAGCACCTTGAAGTATAACGTTCTTTTTAGTTAGCAACAATGATTTTAGACGAGCATATTGACTTTTATCCATAAAAACGTCGTTCAAAAAACTTTCTTCATCATAAATATCATTCTTTTGCTCAGCCCTGACAGGATTATCATCCCGGATTATATCCATTATGATGTTGTATTCCTCTTCTTTGAGTTTAAAGAAAGATCCTTGCTGATTTTTCATGTATTCCATACCTGCCAATTCTGGAATACTCTTGATTGTTGAATAATCAATAGGAACAGGCAAAGACTCTGTCTTGCGGATATATATTAATTTTCCATCATTTGGCTTGGCTATTTCAGCTAATGCCACAATCTGTTTTGTCGGAGTCGACTCATATCCAATGACCATATCACCTTCTTTGGCGTCAAGGAAGTTCTGAAAGATACGCCTGCGATTGCCATTATCATTATACAAAGTATAATCTTGAATTGTTCCGACTTGCATATTAGCGATACTCCATATTTTCGGATTTGCAACCAGCCACCAATAATTACGACCGGATATTGCTTCTGATGATGTGGCAACGTTATTATTAACAACCATATCATTTAAACTTTTTACCAAATCTGTGTTTTTACTAATATCAGTCAACGTTTTTAATGGCAACTTCCGAAGAGGACAGTCCCATTCCCCTGTATGTGTCCAGTTAACCTTTCTTAAATGTTGATAGGTAGATAAGTTTTCATCAAAATAGTATTCACTTTCAACAACGCCACACCCGATTATTTTATTTGTACCTTTCTTTACATAAACTATATCGCCAATATTTATTTCATGAACAAATTGCCATAATGCAAGACTATCGTTTCTATATGAAGTTTGATTGCCATATTCTTCTTGAAGTCTTTTGGCCAACTCATCACGAGTATCAAAGTCTAAAAGATTTTCTATATCCCAACCGAGCCGCATTGTTTCTGACAACCTACATTCATCCCACATACATGCATTTTCTCCAGGAGCATAAAGCCAAACCTTTTTCTTCCTCATACTCATTATTTTAAGCAATTCGTCATAAAATGCATACAAATCTTTATCGCCTTTTTGGCTCAAAAGGTATTCATATAGTTCTGCTCTGGAAGATTTATTTGCCGTGGACAGCCCAAAATGTTCTGCCAACGGAACAAGCCAACCATCCTTATCGTATATAGGTAGAAGTCGTTCATCGGAATAAAGAAATGCTATTTTCCATATAGCTACAGGCCATAACACCTTTTCCGCTTCAATATCTTCTATTTTAGTCCAATCTGCCCGTTGCGCAGATTGAGCAATTTCAACAATAGTATTCTTAACTAGCGCGAAAGCCTCTTCAGCAGTGTTACCCAAACGGCTATACCAAGAATAACTTTCATCATGAGAATACATTGAGTTATTATCTATTGGAGTATTATTAAACTTGAATATTCCAAATTTGTATGCAGAGCCACCCCAGATAGAGCCCAATACTGATGTCTTAGATTCTAACCAATAACAGAACGAACTTGCTTTATCAAGATTTGTATATTCATCCAATGTCATGTCCTTCAAGCTCTCTATTGGAAAGATCTCTTGAAATTGTCTATATAATAGTCTACGGTCTTGCATAATAATTTCAATTTAAGTAATGTGGACTCAACGAAATATAGTTCTTTGTAAATTAAACAATTAGCGCAAATTGTTATAAATTTATCACACTGAGAATTAATGCTTTATAACCATTAATTTAATTCAGACTTATCCTTTTTACGTTTTTTTATTTCAGACTCCAAAGCCTTCAATTCATCATTTTCTTTTTTATCTTCTATAAAAGCAGCATAAGATTTTCTACGTTGATTAAAATCTTCATACACGGCATTTACAATTTGCTCCATTTCTTTATTTGATATTGATCCCGCATTTTTCAGAACATCTTTATTCTGGAAAGTAAGTAATGCATCAACATTATTTCTCCAAAAACTTAATGTTAAATCTTTGTGGTCCTTTACCCTCAATTCAGCTGAATCTAAGAATAATACGGTTAATCGGTTCAATGAATCAATTTCATCTTTTCGAAGATAATTCTTTGCTATATAAATGTCTTGTTTACGTACTACACTACCTTTCCATGAAGTCAAAGCCATATTAGGTAGTGAAGCATCCGCACGACTTACAATTATTTCAGCAGCAGTCTGTTTCGTAACAGCATAAAGCAACTTATTTTGCGTTTCAGCAAAAAACATCTGTGTGGCCTTATCCGTTTTATCATAATCACTACTTAATGCAAGTAAATCACGTATTTTCTGATAAAAGCGCTTTTCGCTTGTTCGTATTTCACGTATACGCTCAAGCAATTCATCAAAATAATCAGGTCGTCCATCAGGATTCTTCAATCGGTCATCGTCCATGACAAACCCTTTGACCATATACTCTTTCAAATTCCGGTTTGCCCAAATACGAAATTGTGTTCCACGTTTACTTCTTACTCTAAATCCAATGGCCAATATCATATCTAGAGAATAAAATGTTACATTGTATTTTTTACCATCAGTGGCAGTTGTTAAGTAATTCTTAATAACTGAATTTTCCTGTAACTCATTATCCTTCAATATATTAGATATATGCATACTTATATTTGAAACAGAGGTGGCAAAAAGTTCAGCCAACTGATTTTGGCTCATCCAAACGTTTCCGTCTTTAGCATACAAAATCACCTTTGCCTTACCATCTTCTGTATTATATATAATGATATTGTCTTTTTCCATAAAATTGAATTTTACGATTCTCATTAAAAAC
>ERZ791608.835-NODE-835-length-12625-cov-4.979316_pt1 | contig 12625 bp, 14 predicted proteins | sample MGYA00510276_ERZ791608 | MGnify/ENA primary metagenome ERZ791608 (study PRJEB30046, sample SAMN00791908) | human gut metagenome | study: EMG produced TPA metagenomics assembly of the A metagenome-wide association study of gut microbiota in type 2...
GACTCATAAATCTACCCTTAATCGTGTATTGGATGATAGTTGCGGATTTTAGGTTATTTAGGAGTGAAGCCGGTAAAACCCGGATATGAGGAATATGCTGTAACTCCCGTATTGGGCGGCTTGAAATGGATGAAGGGAAGTGTTCCGGTTCCAGGAGGAGAAATTACTGTTTATATGGATCGGAAGACAATTCGCCTGAAAGCCGACCGGGGCAAAGGTTATCTGTATGTTTCTGCCCGGAAGCAACCTCGGGCGTCGGTGGGTGAATTTCAGAAGATATCCGAAGGAAAATATCGCTTGTGGATAGATAGCAATGAGGAAATAACAGTACGTTATTAAAAAACATCATATACATTTGTACAGAATACTTATATTTATCTCAATATTATAATTTTTTAATCGCAACAAGATGAAATACTGGACAAAACTGGCAGGAATCGTTTTATCGTGTCTTGCCGTAGCATCGACGATGAATGCGCAACTGCCGTGGAAAAACGGCAAGTTGGAAGTATCTGCCGAAGGGCGTTATCTGAAGCATCAGAACGGACAACCATTTTTCTGGCTGGGAGATACCGGCTGGCTGATGCCGCAAAGACTGAACCGTGAAGAGGTGGCTTTTTATCTGGATAACTGTAGTCGTGCCGGATTCAATGTGGTACAGATACAGACATTGAACGGGGTTCCTTCCATGAACGTGTACGGGCAGTACTCCATGACGGACGGATTCGATTTTACTCATATTGACAAAGAAGGTGTATATGGCTATTGGGATCATATGGATTACATTGTCCGTACAGCCGAAAGCAAAGGTATATATATTGGCATGGTATGTATCTGGGGAGGATTGGTGAAAGGTGGTAAGATGGATGTGAAGGAAGCAAAAGCTTACGGAACGTTCCTTGCCGAAAGATATAAGGATAATCCGAACATCGTATGGATAATCGGAGGGGATATACGTGGAGATGTAAAAACAGAAGTGTGGGAAACACTGGCACGTACCATTCGCTCCATCGACAAAAATCACTTGATGACGTTCCACCCGTTTGGTCGGACTATGTCTGCTACCTGGTTCAATGATGCCGACTGGCTCGACTTTAATATGTTTCAGAGTGGGCATCGCCGCTACGGACAGACGAAAGGTGACGGAGATAACTTGGCCGACAGTAATGTGGCAGAAGACAACTGGCGTTATGTAGAAGCAAGTCTTTCCAAGAAGCCGATGAAGCCGGTCTTGGATGCCGAACCCAGCTATGAAGGTATTCCACACGGGCTGCATAATCCGAAAGAATGTCGCTGGACGGCAGATGATGTACGTCGTTATGCATATTGGTCGGTCTTTGCCGGTTCCTTCGGACATACTTATGGCAATAATTCCATCATGCAGTTTTACCGTGAAGGATATGCACCGGCATATGGAGCTCAGGAAACATGGCAGGAAGCCTTGAAGGATGAAGGCTTTAATCAGATGAAATATCTGAAGGAGCTGATACTTCGTTTCCCGTTCTTTGAACGTGTTCCCGACCAGAGTGTGATAGCCGGCACAAACGGAGAGCGTTATGACCGGGCGATTGCTACACGGGGTAGTGACTATTTGCTGGTTTATAACTACAGTGCACGTCCCATGCAGATTGATTTGACTAAAATAAGTGGGGACAGGAAAAAGGCATGGTGGTTCAATCCGCAGAATGGAACGATGAAATATATCGGTGAATTTGACAATAAGGTAACAGCGTTTCAATACGATGCTCCTTACATGCGGGGAGAAGATCGTGTACTGGTCGTGACGGATGCCTCGAAAAATTACGTGAAAGAGTAATCGGATTCTGTTGAAAAGATGCCCTTTACCTTTATTCATTTTCTCTTATCCTGACGGATGAAATGAGGGGATGAAAAGGTGAAGGGCATCTTTATTTATATCTCTCGGCTGATATGGAAAAAAACGTCTTGATCTTTCGAAATAATTTGTACAAAGAAAAATTTTTTTTGTACAAAAATTATCTCGAATGTGACGAGGTAATTTTAAAGTCCCTGCTTATAGCTTTGATAAGAAGCGCTCGCGGTCTACAATATAACGAATATGTATGCCTTCGCCGATTATGCCTTTTGAGTCGGAAGCAGAAACTTTAAAAGTGAGTTCCCTGCCTTCTGCCTCTTCCAGTAGGGCTGTAGCCGATATTTCTTCGCCAAGTCCCGAGGGTTTGATGTGTGATGTCTGAATCATGGCTCCTACCGTTGTGGAACCTTCCGGCAGGTATGGCTTGACGGCATTCATAGCGGCATTTTCCATGAGTGCCACCAAAGCGGGAGTAGCGAACACTTCCATGTCGCCCGATCCTATGGTTAAAGCTGTATTTTCTTTGCAGACAGTTGTCTTGGATGTATAAGTTAATCCTTTTTCCATAATGTCTTTTTTCTTATTTAATGGTTGTACTTAAGTCGTTTCCTGACGGACGCTGGAATATTCTCAGACCGAATTCGGGAATTATGGCAAGAATATGATCGAAAATCTCACCTTGTATCTGTTCATATTCGGGCCAGATGGTGGTATTCGTAAAGCAATATATTTCCAGAGGTAATCCTTCGGAAGTAGGTTGCATCTGACGGACCATAATCATTAGTTCTTTGTGGGTACGAGGATGTCCCTTCAGGTAGCTCTGAAGATAATTACGGAAAACATGAAGATTTACTACTTGTGCTTCAGGCTTGGCCTGTGTTTCGTCTATCCATCCGCGTGAGGCAAATAATTGTTTTTCTTTTTCGGAACAGAAATGTACGGTTGTCATGTCGATAAATACCGAACGCTTGATACGTCGTCCTCCGGTTTCACGCATTCCCCGCCAGTTCTGAAACGAATCGCTGACCAGTGCGTAGGGAGGGATGGTGGTAATCGTCTTGTCGAAGTTGCGTACCTTGACGGTAGTCAGTGAAACTTCCAGCACATCACCGTCTGCTCCGTACTTGGGCATGGTGATCCAGTCGCCCGGACGAAGCATGTCGTTGGCCGAAAGCTGTACGCCTGCTACCAGTCCCAGTATACTGTCTTTAAAAATCAACATCAGGACGGCAGCCGAAGCTCCCAGTCCGGCAAGGATGGTTGCCGCATTCTGGTCGATGAGGATGCTGATAATTAATATGATTCCTATTCCGATGGCAATCAGGTTAATCATCTGGTAGATTCCTTTTAGCGGACGGTTGCGCAGGGTTTCGTGCTCGTTGGAAATCTCATATAGTGAATTCAGGAACGAATTGACAAGGAGAAGGGTTGTGATGACTAAGTAAATAAGACAGATCTTCAGTAGTATGTGCAGTACTTGAGGCACATTGCTGAATACAAAGGGCAGCAGCAGATAAAGCATGATGGGAGGAATCATGCGGCAGAAACTGGTCATCATTCTTTCATTGAACAAGTAGTCGTCCCACGTAGCCTTTGTGCGAGATGTGATTTTGTGCACTGCCGGTATAACTAGGTGCCTGAATAGTTTGGTCATGATATATGAAATCAGCAGGATGAGTACTACGAGTGTAAGTCGGGTACTCCAGCTGAGGTTTTCTTTGTCAATGCCCATGTCCGATAATTGGCGGGCTACTTCCAGATATAAATCTTCCATGATTTCGGTATTTGTATGTTGTTTCAGGCAAATATACAAAGGTTTTTTCATATATTTATCGGCAAATAATTATAGATTAGGAGAATGTTACATCTTTACCGTTTGTTATTTTTTATACTCTGTGGCTTGTTGTGCCTGCCGTCGTGTATCCGTGATGATTCGCCTTCCGGGGAGGAAGGGATTCGTCGTGGTGACAGACTGCCCGATTTTTCCGTATTGTTAAGTGACGATACTCGTATATCGACATCCGATTTGGAGGGCGTTGTTTCTGTATTGGTCTTTTTTCATACTTCCTGTCCCGACTGTCAGCAGGAACTTCCGGTGGTGCAACGTCTTTACGATTGCTATCGGGATAATCCACAGGTGAAGATATATTGCATCAGCAGGGAAGAGTCTGCTGGTGAAGTTGCTGCATATTGGTTGGCAAACGGTCTGACAATGCCTTATTCTCCTCAGCCGGGTAGGGAGGTATATGACCTGTTTTCCGAGCAAGGTATTCCTCGCGTGTATGTTTCGGACAAGCAGCTTATGGTATATTCCGTTTATTCCGACAGTCCGATTGCTTCGTTCGAACAGTTGCAGGCTGATGTGGAATATTGCCTGAAATAAGGCTGGCTGGTTTTGCACGAACGGAAGCCGGATGTGCATTTTTTTCTTATATCTTTTTGCAAAACAAATGCTTTCATTAATTTTGCCGTCAATTAAACTACTAATACTAATTAATATATTATCTAATGAGCTTGAAAATTGTTGTATTGGCAAAGCAAGTACCTGACACTCGCTGTGTAGGGAAAGATGCCATGAATGCCGACGGTACTATTAATCGTGCGGCTCTTCCGGCTATCTTCAATCCGGAAGACCTGAATGCTTTGGAACAAGCGCTCAGACTGAAAGACACACATCCGGGTTCTACCGTAACCATCTTGACGATGGGACCGGGGCGTGCCGCTGAAATTATTCGTGAAGGATTATACAGAGGAGCAGATAACGGCTATTTACTGACCGACCGTGCCTTTGCCGGTGCCGATACGTTGGCTACTTCGTATGCTCTGGCTACAGCTATCCGTAAGATTGGTGAATATGATGTCATCGTAGGTGGTCGTCAGGCTATCGATGGTGATACTGCACAGGTAGGACCTCAGGTAGCAGAAAAGCTGGGATTACCTCAGGTAACATACGTTGAAGAAATCCAAGAAGTAAAGGACGGACGTATTCGTGTAAAGCGTCATATCGACGGTGGCGTAGAAACTGTAGAAGCTCCGCTCCCGATTGTTCTGACAGTAAACGGCAGTGCAGCTCCTTGCCGCCCGCGTAATGCAAAACTGGTTCAGAAATATAAACGTGCTTTGGGCGGACAGGAAAAAGCTGCCATTACAAAAGATGGAGCAGAGTTGCCTTATGCTTCTTTGTACGAAAGCCGTCCTTATCTGAATATCACAGAGTGGAGCGTAGCTGACGTAAACGGTGATACAAAACAATGTGGTTTGTCGGGTTCACCTACTAAAGTGAAGAAGATTGAAAACATCATCTTCCAGGCGAAGGAAAGCAAAACTATTACAGGTAGCGATGCTGATGTAGAAAATTTGATTGTAGAACTGTTGGCTAACCACACTATTGGATAAAGACTATGAATAACGTATTTGTATATTGTGAGATGGAAGGCAAACATGTTGCCGATGTCAGTCTCGAACTTTTAACCAAAGGTCGTAAGTTAGCCAGTCAGCTGGGATGTCAGTTGGAAGCCATCTGTGCCGGCAACGACCTTGCCGATGTAGAAAAACAAGTTTTGCCATACGGAGTAGATCGTGTTCATGTATTCGATGCTCCGGGCTTGTTCCCTTATACTTCACTTCCTCATACTTCTATTCTTGTCAACTTGTTTAAGGAAGAAAAACCACAAATCTGTCTGATGGGAGCTACCGTTATCGGTCGTGACCTGGGACCGCGTGTTTCTTCAGCTCTGACAAGTGGTTTGACTGCCGACTGTACTCAGTTGGAAATCGGTAATCATGAAGACAAGAAGAATGGGGTTACTTATGAAAATCTGTTGTATCAGATTCGTCCAGCTTTTGGTGGTAACATTGTAGCTACTATCATCAATCCGGAACACCGTCCGCAGATGGCGACTGTTCGTGAAGGAGTGATGAAGAAAGAAATTGTTGATGCTAACTATCAAGGTGAGGTTATTCGTCACGACGTTGCGAAATATGTACCCGAAACAGATTATGTAGTAAAGGTTATCGACCGTCATGTTGAGAAAGCAAAACATAATCTGAAAGGTGCTCCTATTGTGATTGCAGGTGGTTACGGTATGGGAAGTAAGGAAGGATTCGACATGCTGTTCGAACTTGCTAAGGAACTTCATGCAGAAGTAGGCGCGAGCCGTGCTGCTGTAGATGCTGGTTTCTGCGAACACGACCGTCAGATTGGTCAGACAGGTGTAACTGTACATCCGAAATTGTATATCGCTTGTGGTATCTCTGGTCAGATTCAGCATATAGCCGGTATGCAGGATGCAGGTATCATTATATCTGTAAACAATGATCCTAATGCGCCGATTAACACCATCGCTGATTATGTAATCAACGGAACAGTGGAAGAAGTGATTCCGAAAATGATTAAGTATTATAAAAAGAACAGTAAATAATGGCAAACTTTTATACAGAACATCCGGAACTCAAGTTTCACTTGAACAATCCGATGATGGAGCGTATCTGTCAGTTGAAGGAACGCGATTACAGAGATAAAGACGAGTACGATTATGCGCCGCTGGATTATGCAGATGCTATCGACTCTTACGATAAAGTGTTGGAAATTACCGGTGAAATTACCGGTGAGGTGATTGCTGCAAATGCAGAAGGAGTAGACGAAGAAGGTCCGCATTGTGCGAACGGTCGTGTGGAATATGCTTCGGGTACAAAGGCTAACCTGGATGCAATGGTGAAGGCGGGTCTGAACGGTATGACAATGCCTCGCCGTTTTGGCGGTTTGAACTTCCCGATTACTCCGTATACTATGTGTGCGGAAATCGTGGCTCAGGCTGATGCGGGCTTTGGTAATATCTGGTCACTTCAGGATTGTATCGAAACACTTTATGAATTTGGAAACGAAGATCAGCACAGCCGTTTCATTCCGCGTATCTGCGCAGGTGAAACCATGTCAATGGACTTGACAGAACCTGATGCCGGTTCTGACCTTCAGAGCGTGATGTTGAAAGCTACATACGATGAGGCTAATAACTGCTGGCGCCTGAATGGTGTAAAGCGTTTTATCACAAACGGTGACGCTAACCTGCATCTGGTATTGGCTCGTTCAGAAGAAGGTACACACGATGGTCGTGGATTGTCTATGTTTATTTACGATAAGAACGACGGTGGAGTAGACGTACGTCGTATAGAAAATAAGCTGGGTATTCATGGTTCTCCGACTTGTGAATTGGTATACAAGAATGCAAAAGCTGAACTTTGTGGTGAACGTAAACTCGGTTTGATTAAATATGTCATGGCTTTGATGAACGGTGCTCGTCTGGGTATTGCGGCTCAGTCGGTTGGTTTGAGCCAGGCTGCATACGATGAGGCTTTGGCGTATGCAAAAGACCGTAAGCAGTTCGGCAAAGCGATTATCGAGTTCCCGGCTGTATACGATATGCTGGCTACTATCAAAGCAAAACTGGATGCGGGTCGTGCCTTGTTGTATCAGACTTCTCGTTACGTAGATATCTATAAAGCCTTGGACGATATTGCGCGTGAACGTAAGCTGACTCCGGAAGAACGTCAGGAACAAAAACGTTATGCAAAACTGGCTGACAGCTTTACTCCGCTGGCAAAAGGTATGAACTCTGAATATGCCAACCAGAATGCATACGACTGTATTCAGGTACACGGCGGTTCTGGTTTTATGATGGAATATGCTTGTCAGCGTATCTATCGTGATGCTCGTATCACAAGTATCTACGAAGGTACTACTCAGTTGCAGACTGTTGCGGCTATCCGTTATGTAACCAACGGTGCTTATGCTGCTACTTTGCATGAATACGAAACAATTCCTTGCGCTCCGGAATATGAAGACTACATGAACCGTATCAAGGAAATGACTCGTAAGCTGGAGGCTTGTACAAATGCTGTGAAGGAAGCTCAGAACCAGGAACTGCTCGATTTCGTAGCACGCCGCTTGTATGAAATGGCAGCTGTCTGCGTAATGAGTCATTTGTTGCTTCAGGATGCAACGAAAGCTCCTGAGCTGTTTGGTAAGTCGCTGAATGTATATGTAAATTATGCCGAATCGGAAGTTGAAAAACATTTCAACTTTATCCGTAAGTTCAATGCAGAAGAACTGGCTAATTATCGGAAATAATTGAGCAGTTTGCTTTAATATAAAAAAAGCTCGGCATTTTGCCGGGCTTTTTTATGCCTTTTCCTGATGGTATATTGCACCTGATGGACTGATTCTATAATAGATGTTTGAATTTTCTCCGTAGCCAGTGATCGAATATTCTCAATAAAGGCAATGCAATCAGCATCGGAAGATAAAAAATGAGTGATGAAGGTTCAGGCAGATTGTTGACTGATTTTTGTAAACCTTCGGCTATTTCTTTCCCATATATCCATACAATCATGCCGATGCATCCTCCTATCATCAGAGTGACAGTGAGTATCATTAATATGAATAAACGTTTTTCCTGTCGTTTCTCACGCAGATACATTTCTTCCCCAATTCGTTTCATCATGCGATAGGTGAAATTGCTTGGAAGCTGGGGAGGCTTATTCTGTCGGGCAGCTTTCCGTAGTCCTTGGTCTTTATACTCTGTCATCTTTACTCCTCCTTTTGCATTAATAAATATAATTTCTTGCGTAAACGGTGTAGCTTAACTTTAATATTTCCTTCGTTCTGATTCAGAATCTGGGCAAGTTCCTGTATAGGGCGTTCTTCTTCATAGAACAATGTGACCAATGCGCGTTCTTCGGCAGTTAGTTTGGTCAGCGCCTGTTGCAGTTTTTCTATTTGTTCTTCCGAATCATCGTTTAATGTGTTGTCTATTTGTGTGTCTGATATCTGATTCCATAAATTGTCATCCAGCATTGTTTGTTCCACATTTTTCTTTCGCAGAAAAGATAGTGCCGTATTATAGGCGATACGATAAATCCAGGTAGAAAAGCTACTTTTCCCGCCGAATGATGATAAATGTTCGAAAGCTTTCATAAATGCATCCTGCGTCAGCTCCTCGGCATCTTCTTCGGAATTGACCATACGGACGATCAGTGCGAAGACTGCTTGCCCATAAGTATCGAGGAAGTAAGCATACTCTTCAGTTTTTCCTGCCAGGATACGCGTGATGATATATGATTCGTCTTTTTTCATTTGTCTTTTTAGACGCTTTCCCGAGGTTGAGGTTACAAAGATTGAGAAAAAAATTTTTTTCTTCATTATGGTTGTAACCTTTTCGTGCATTGGTTCGTCTAAACGGACAAAGAAACAAAAATATTCACTTTAAAAGGAAAACGATATGGAAGAATTGATGATTGTTGCTAATGTTGCAATAGTTTTTGGCGTTATTTACAAGTTGTTCGAATTGTTTGTCGGCAGAAAAGAACGTATGATGTTGATAGAGAAGCTTCCGGTGGAGGCATTGACCGATGAAAAACAAAAAAATACAGGCTTGTCTTTATTCAATCTGGGAGGAAATATGTTTCCTATGTCCTCGTCATCTCTTCGCTTGGGTTGTCTGTTGATAGGACTTGGATTGGGATTATTGACAGGATATTGTATTATTTTAAATTCTCAGCCGGAATATTTTGCCAGCGATATGGCCAGTCGTCCTGTCCGTGAAACTGTTTCCATTATTTATGGAGCCAGCGTATTATTGGGAGGAGGTATCGGACTGATTGTTGCATTTGTTATTGAAATTATGCGTGCTTCACGGCATAAATGATATGAGCCCGTTGTAAAATTAGTAGAATAGTAAGTTGCTCGTCATTAATAACATCCGTATTAATGTCGGGCTTCTTATTTTTTGCTGTTGATTGCGATAGTTGGCAAAGAATTGATAAGAACAATATTCGGCTTTATTGTACTGATTTTCGGTAGGCTGTGTCGATTTTTTATCTTTGATATCGAGGCATAAAAAAGGTCTATGTTCTGGAATTTTATAAACTCTTATTATCTTTGTCGGTATAATTGACCGAATTTATGGCAAAGAAAGAGGAATATAAACAGCGGAATATTGATTTTTTGAAAGAGATTTCGCAGAAAGAAGGAGTACAAAAACATCCTTCCGGTATGATGTATCAGGTTGTTCAACAAGGAAGTGGTACACAATCGCCCAATTTGAGAAGTATTGTTTCTGTACATTATCGGGGAACGCTGATTAACGGACGTGAGTTTGATAATTCATGGAAAAGGGGATGTCCGGAGGCATTGCGCCTGTCGGATGTGATAGAAGGTTGGCAGATAGCTCTGCAGCAAATGCATGTTGGCGATCGTTGGGTGATTTATATCCCCTCTGAACTGGGTTATGGTAATCGACCTTCGGGTCCTATTCCTGCTTGCTCCACATTGATTTTTGAAGTGGAATTGCTTAATGTATTTTGAAAGCCTGCTCTTTTCTTAGGATAGAAGTCTGTGCAGGCTGATTTTTTTTGAAAAGTTATATCATAGGACTATAATGTGAAAGCCATGACTGTCACTGTTTTCGAGTGAGTGTCATGGCTTTTTTCCCCTTCGTCGGGATTTCTCTCAACGTTTATGGTAAAATATTATTTTACGATTTTGCCGTTGATTTGGAGATTTTTCATTGTAATGTCCGTAACGTTCTCTATTCGGTTTCCACCTTTCTTTACATTGTTGAATTGTGAATCTTCGACAGATATATTATATACACAATCTTTGTTTGGTAAGCCCACGGCATAAATTCCATATTGGCTGTTTTCGCAAGTAATATTCTTTAGGTGTACGTTTCGTACAATAGGAGGGAAGGCGCGGTTACAGTTCTCTTTGCTTTCGTAAAGCAGGTTTATTTTCAGAACAGCCTCATGACACTGACCTACTTGTATGTTCCTTACAAAGACATTTTCTACGATACCTCCACGACAGTCGTTGGTCTTGATTCGGATAACTCTATCCAGTTGCGGACTATCCATTACGCAGTTTTCAACATATAAGTTGCGATATCCTCCAGATATTTCACTGCCGATGACAACACCTCCATGCCCGTTTTTCATTTCACAATTGCGGACAATGATGTTTTCGCTTGGACGATTCCATTTTCTTCCGTCTTCATTTCGTCCGGATTTGATGGCGATGCAGTCGTCGCCCGTATCGAAACGGCAATTTTCTATTAGGACATTTTTACAGGATTCAGGGTCGCAGCCGTCACCATTCGGACCGCGGTTATAGATTTTTACTCCACTAACAATCAGACTTTCACATAATAAGGGATGGATGACCCAGAATGGTGAGTTTAGCAAAGTGACGTCTTCTATCAAAATTGTATTGCAGAGATAGAAGTTGATAAGTTGTGGTCGCAAGGCATCTTCGGGCGTCATTACTCGTTCGTAGATGGGACGTTTTAGCTCTGCATAGCCCATCAGCCGCTCGCGACTTCCCAGTTTCTGACTGTGCATGCCTTCTTTCCATCCGTAACGTGGGGCACCGCACATAGGCCACCAAGATTCATTGGAACCTTGCCCGTCTATAGTTCCTTTTCCTGTTATGGCAATATTGGTTTCGCCATAAGCATAAATTAATGGATGGGCATTATAGCAGTCTAATCCTTCCCAGCGTGTGATAACTCCCGGGAAATAAAGTTTCTGGTCTGTGGAAAACTTAAGTACAGCTCCTTCTTCGAGGTGTAAGTTTACGTTACTTTTCATTGTAATGGGGCCGGTGTAGAATGTTCCTTTCGGTATGACAACCGTTCCTCCTCCTGCTTGGTTGCAGGTTGTAATGGCTAAATTAATTTCTTCGTGGCATGGCTCTTCCGGATTGTTGGTCTTTGCTCCAAAATCTTTGATGTTGTACACTTTGTCAGGAAAGCTGGTGCGCTTTATTTGTTGTTCTATGTTGAGCGCTTCTTTAAATACTTTGTCAAAATTGACCGGCTCAGATGCAAAAGTGATGATACAGCATAAAGACATGATGCAAGTCGTCCCTAATTTTTTCCACCAGGATGTGGATTGTAGTTTTGTTTGTTTTTTCGTTTTCATAGTGAATCAATGTGTTTTTTAGTGTTTGTTGATTTCCAAAGATAATGAAATCTTTACAGCTATATAGTTTTTGGCACATTAATAATGGTTTTGTAGGGCATTTTTTATCTTTTATGTCTGTTAAGGCTTCTCAGATTTCTATTTCCTATCATTGGTGATTTATGAAAATCTCAGGTGAGTTAATATTGAATGCTATTTATTGGGTGGTAGATAATCGACGTTGATTATAGTTACGGTGATATTATTGAACGGGTAAAGCTATAGCGCTTTATAAATATGTATGGATATGACGGGGCAGAAAGTGTTCGGTACGGTTAATTATATTCTATGGCTTAATATTATGTAATTTATATAGTTCCTATTGGGCTTTTGAAAGGAAAGAAGAATGTAAATAATCATATTTTATTTTGATTGTGCTATCAGATTGTATATAGAGTATTTTTCATAGAATGTTTTCCGATATTTTTTCAGTCTATCTTTCTAAAGAATTCAGTTTTATCTGGTAGATATGTATTGTCCTTTTCTGTGATTCTCACAGCTCTTCAGGAAAAAAGCCTCCTTTCCTGAAGATTACTTTCCGTTGTTTTAACCTTGTTTTGTACAAAATCCGTAAGACTTTTGGGCATGTTTTTCTTGGATATTGCTGTCGTTTTTTCTGGATATTGTTGTAGTTCTCTTCGGATGCGCTGTCGTTTTCTCCGGTTTCTGCTGTTATTGTTTCATGCTTTTGTACAAAACTTTTAGAAATTTGTACAAAACACAATATTTTTTGTACAAAAAGCGGAGAGAATTTCAGCATGTTTTTTCAGTTTTTTC
>ERZ791608.838-NODE-838-length-12588-cov-2.076837_pt1 | contig 12588 bp, 8 predicted proteins | sample MGYA00510276_ERZ791608 | MGnify/ENA primary metagenome ERZ791608 (study PRJEB30046, sample SAMN00791908) | human gut metagenome | study: EMG produced TPA metagenomics assembly of the A metagenome-wide association study of gut microbiota in type 2...
TGATGTGGACAGGCGGCAGGGGGCGGAGAACAAAAAAGCAGGGACATTGCTTTCCCTGCTTTGTAATAGTAATATTCGGTGTTTGTTATTCCCACACATTGTAATCAGCTTCCTCGTTGCTCAGTGCATCGCTGGCACCCATACTGTCGTCATAGATGCCGAGGCTGCTTGTAGCCATCATGCTTTCCTGCTCCATATTCATCATGTCGAGAGCCGGTTTCTGATATGTTTTTTTCATTGGTTTTTATAGTTTAAAATGAAACATAGAATAGATTATTTGCAGAAGAGAACCTTCTTGCCGCTCTTGGTTACGTAGATACCCTTGGTTGGGTTCTTTACGCGACGTCCCTGCAAGTCGTAGTACTCTTCGGCCTGAGCATCCTCGGCTACAGTGTCTTCAATACCGGTAGTCGGTCCACCAATTGTGATAGAACGAACGTGGCTTGCAGATGCCGGCAGAACCAGATAAGCCTTGTTAGAACCCAGAGTGCGGTCTTCCTCATTCATTTGATAGAAGCCTACAGCTCCCTCGTTGTTACCCATAATATAGGCATTTTCTGTGGTTTCAACTTTCTGGAAGATAGTGCTTCCCTTCAGATCATTTCCTGCAATCGGTGCTTCTGTGTTGTCGGCCAGAATGGTCAAAGTGTAAGTCTGGGCTGCTCCTTCGAGAATTACCGGTGTGTTGGCCGGAATAATGCCTCCCTCTACTTCTTTCAGAGTGAAGACACCAGCCTGTGCGTCGGCTGTTCCTGTATAGGCTTTAACATCGGCTGGAACCTGAACAGCAAACGGATAGTTGGCAGTGGCATAACCGGCGTCGGTAATGGTCAGTTCGATGCTTGTTGCCGGGATGAGATACCAGGCAGATGGAGAGTTGGAGTCGCCACCGTCGTAGAACATGATGGCAGCACCATCACTTGTTCCTGCACCAGAAGCGTGCAGTCTCTGGTTTGAACCGGCCTTCTTGATGTGATACTGTGCGTTGCCCAAAGAAGCCAGGCTAAAGGCTGTAGCGCCTTCGGTCGTCTCAATGCCAGGAGTGAAGTAAGCACCGTCTTTTCCAGACATGTAAGTTCCGGCATTCAGGTTTTGCAGGTAATACTGTCCTTCTGTGCCGGTAGCTACGAATTTCCAGATGGCCTGAGCACGGGCTGCGCTGCGGTCGTTGCTGAAGTAACCGTTGATTGTAAAATAAACCGGAAGTTCCAATGTGTCTACAGCTTCCAGATAACCGCCGTCGTTTAGATTGCTGGCATTGCGTGTGCTGTATTTACGGGCCAGGTTTTCGATACGATAATACAGGTTCGGATTGAATGTGGTCAGGTTGGCTGGGTTCTGAGCGATAGCCTGAGCTGCGCGCAGACCTTCGACGCTTCCCTTGGCCAGTTCAGCCTCAAATTCGGAGTAGGCTTCTTCGTTCAGAGTACCAATAGCGCCGCGCTTGGTGGCTTCGCTCAAGCTGGATTTCAGAGCAGCTGCTTCTTCTGTCACCGGAGTTGCACGGAATGTAGAACCTATATCCTGTCCAGTCCAATAAACCAGTTTGTTGTTCTGCAGATTAATCTTTGTTGTCTCGCCTTTGCGTGACAAATAGAAGCCATTGTCGTTTGGATAGTTTACACTGGCATAGATGGTCCATAACTCGTTCTTGGTCTCATCCAGTCCGGCAGCATTCTCAAAATGAACATAAGTGCTGCTTTCTACACCCTTAGGAGATACAGAAGTCATGATCTGTGCGGCACCGGCTGCTTTGTTGTAAACCTTGATACCATTCTCAGCATCGCCGCCGAAAGCCCACCAGTATTTGTCTTCGTAGCCTTTTGAGCTTACTCCGGAAATTTCGTCTGGTGTTTCGCTATTATAGGCGATGTAAGAGTCGCGAAGGCGTAACAGATACCACTTTGTGTCGGCCGGGAACTCGTTACCGCTGATGTTTGAGGTTTCGAACGGTAGATTCCAGTTGTAAACATATTCCACAGTGGTGTTGCTGTTGATGGTAATTGATGTGGCGTCGCTTTCTTCGTTATTGATCTTTACGGTTCCGGTAAAGGTGTAGAAATTGATGTTTGAAGCAGATACGGTGTATTCTTCTCCGGGAAGGATGGACAGATTTTCAGTACTGATAACATTACCCTTAGTGTCCACCTTCTTGATGGTTACAGTGTAAGGAGCTTTATATCCCTCAGCATTGTAGACCATAACTACAGACCAAGAACCTTTTCCTCCTGCAAACTTAGGAGTTCCTTTAGGATTGCTCGTAGCGTCCTGAACATTCAGAAAACTGCCGTTATTAGTAAAACGGATCTGGTAGTTCTGATCAATAGCCCATTCCGGAAGCTTGACCTCATGTGTTCCGGATACGTTTGTACCATCGAGTGCTGGGCAACTTACAGTAAATACTGCGGCAGCAGTAGCCTGATCTACAAATTGAATGTTGTCACCACTACGGCCAATGTACTTGCCATCGGTATTTCTTTTTAGAACTATGCCGCCGTCGGCTGCTTCAACGGTGAATATGCCCTCGTTTGTTGCTTCCGTGGTACTGGGGCCGGCCCAGTTGACCCATTCTGTATTCGTGTTTGAGATTCCTTTAAAGGCAATGACCTTACCTGCGGTAATGTCTTCGGCCTTTAATGCTTTTTCTTGCACAAAGATAGACTGTGCAATAGCCTGGCTCCATCCTGCAATCAAGAGGAATAAGGCTGTGGTTAGGCGGGTAATTTTTTTTCATGATAATTATTTTAATTAAAGTATGTATCAAGATTTTATTTTATGGTAACTAGGCGCAAAAGTAGATATTTTTTTGGCATTTGTTGTTTTCTGCATGTTAAAAATGGTGGTGTTCTGACAAATTCAAGATTCTGGATACCTGTTGGTCTGACGTGGGTAGGCGGTAGGGGAACGGAAAACAAAAAAGCAGGGAGAACGTTCTCCCTGCTTTGTCATAGTAATATCCGGTGTTTGTTAGTCCCAAACATTGATATCGCTTTCTTCATTGCTCAGTGCATCGCTGGCGCCCATGCTGTCCTCGTAGATACCGAGGCTGCTGGCTGCCATCATGCTTTCCTGTTCCATGCCCATAACCTCAAGGGCCGGTTTCTGATATGCTTTCTTCATGAACCTGTATTTATTTTAAAGGTGATACATCATTTTATTACTTGTTGAATACAACTTTCTTGCCACTCTTGGTTACGTAGATTCCCTTTGTTGGGTTCATTACGCGGCGTCCCTGCAAGTCGTAGTACTCTTCGGCCTGAGCATCCTCGGCAACGCTGTCTTCAATACCGGTAGTAGGACCACCGATGGTGATAGAGCGGATATGGCTTACAGATGTCGGCAGAGCCAGATAAGCTTTGTTGGCTCCCAAAGTGCGGTCTTCGGCATTCATCTGATAGAATCCGATGCCGTTGCTGCCGTTACCCAGAATATAGGCGTTGACATCTGCGGCAATTTCTGTAGAGGTGTAAACTCCTACCATATTGTTGCTGTTAGCTGTAGTGCCTTCTGCTGCCAATGTAAAGTCGAAGCTGCTTTCAGAACCTTCTTTCTTCAATACGACTGCCACACCTGCCGGGATAACTTCTGCAACTTCTTCCAGAACAGCGCTTTCCTTATCTACATCTACTGTTACGGTGTATGCTTTCACTCCTTCTGGAATGTTCAGGGCTACCGGAGCGGCCAGAGTTGCATAGTCGGCAGTCATAGCCTTGCTCAGTTTAGGCTGCTGGGCTTCATCGGTTACTTCTTCCAGAATCCATGCGCAGTTTGCCTGATTGTTGATGGCTTCACTTTCATTGCCCCAGCGGTCTAATGCTTCGCCGGTTGCTTTGGCATAGTATGAATGGCCGTTGTTGCGGATCACGTAAGTACCAATCTTATTGTTGGATGCCTTGAAAGTGGTTGCCTGACCTAAGTTGGCCACAACATTATAGTTGTCCATAGCCAGCAGGTTGCTAGTGATGAGCTTGCTGTCTGCTGTCAGGTAGAATACGGCTTCGTCTGCATTGTCTGTCATCAGCGGACGACCACTGATTCCGTTGGAAGCAATGTAGTTGTTCTGGGTTGCGCTCTTGAAACGATAGAATTTTCCTGCGGCCGGCTGATTGATAGCCAGAGCATTCTTGGCGTTCTCCAGATTCTCCTTGATTGCAATCACATCCAAGTCTGCATTCTCGTAGATATCCTGTTCGGCAGCCTTCTTGGCTTCGTTGAAGATCTGTACGAAGTCATAACCGTTGCAAGTGAATTGGCCTAATCCGTCACCGATCTTGTCAGAATAAGGTTCGCATTCTGCAACCAGAGTCTTCAGGGCTGCATAAGCTGCCAGCTGTTCGTCGTCAATCTTTTCGATATCGTAGCTCTCGCCTACATAAGTGATGGTCCATGCTGAAGCGCTGGTCGGAGCAGAAGCGTTCCATCTTACAATAGTTCCGGAACGGTCGGCGTGAACCGGAGTATTGTTTCCTGCAGTCTTGACCAAAACGATGCCGTCTTGATTTTCCGGATCAGTTTGAGTAATATTCAAAGATTCTACGTCCCAGAAATATACTTCGGCTGACAAGTTCATGGCAGTGTAAGTCTGGCCTACTTCTGCAGTAGTGCTGGTAGAACCGGCAAACTTCCAAAGCATGGTCTTGTCATATTTGTTGGTTGCCTTGTCCCACCACAATGGATTGGCGCTATTGTCTGCTTTATAGTAGATTGATTTGCCTGTAGTCTTATAGTCTCCGCTAAATGCACCGTTGATGGTGAACACTGGAGCGTTGATAGAGAACTTGAAGGTGCGTACTGCTGCTTCCAGTTCTTCTGCTGTGATGTCAGATTTCTCGATAGCTGTCTTGAAAGTATTGTAAGCTTCGGTCGGATACTGGCCTAAAGCCGGATCGGCTGCATGGTTGTTTGCATTTGCTTCCAGCAATGCGCGTGCTTCGGCTTTGTACAGACTCAGATTCAGAGTTTCCTGAACTTCCTTGATTGCTGCATATCCGCTCAGAACGTTTGTGTCGAAGTTTTCGTCCTTGATGCTGAGGCTTCTGTCATTGTAGAAAGCTTTGATTTTGCTGATGGCATCATCTGTCTCAGAGTTTGCTTCAATCAGATAGAACTCAGAATAGGTAAAGAAACGAGTTCCTGTATTGATTGTCTGCGGAGTGAAGCGAATGTACTTGTAGGCCGTGCTGCTGCTGATTTTATTTGAGAAGTAATAGTACTCGGTATCAGTTGTAGGCAAACCTTCCAAAGTAGCGATAGTGGTGTAAGTACCGTTTTCTTCATTGCTTCCTTCTACCAGAATATTGGTCGGACGGTTGTTGTTATTGCTCGTGCGGCGCTTGGTAATCAGATAGAAACTGCTCTGAGGAGTTTCCAGTTCGGCACGCAGATAGTGTTTGGGATCTGTATCTGCACCGGAAGCACTCCAGGATGAATGGAAGATACTGTTGTCGTTGCCGTCAATCAGATTGGCGTAAGAGCTGTTTTCGGCAGGTGTGGTTTCCGGATAGTTGCTGTAGTATTTGTTGCCGTCTTTAACCAGACCATAAGCCTTTTGCAATGAGAAGGCTACATCGCTGATTAGTCCCGTACGGTTAGTCTTCTCCTGATTATTGCTTATAGCCTGATCGCTGATTTCTTTTGAAGAAATAGTATAGAAGGCGTATGGATGAGCTTGTGCCCATCTGGTCCATGCATTGCCCAGACCTGCTCCTGAACTGTTTCCGTTCCAAGCATAACTGTTATCGCTGGAGTTCGGGTTCTTTTCCGGTTTGATGGTAATGGCCCATGTTTTAGTGTCCACTTCATTGGGGTTCTGCAAGTTTCCGTCTGCATCCTCACTTTTTGCCCCTCCCTTCAGGATCTGGTCATTTCCATACCAATATGAGATGAAGAGGTCGCGGGTTTCTGTGTTGTTGGTCTGTCCACCGTGTCCTACAATACCGTGGATACAGTTCAGATACCAATGGCTGTCGGCAATAGGAGCCTCCGGTTTTTTAGCGGTAAACAGATAACTTGCGTCTGAAGTGGTAAATGTTTTTGGCGAAACATTGTTTGTTCTTAATTCACTTCCGTTTGAATAAAGAAAGTAAGAGCGGTCTTGTCCGTCGTTGGCAGTATTGTAGATGAAATACTGTGTTCCGTCCGTGATTTCCGTGACACGCTCGTTAGGCCAATAATAGGTTGTTTTGCCCGTCTCTTGTGCCTGCATTGCTGTGGCCGTGATAAGGCTTCCTAGAAGTAGTAGTTTCTTCATAAAGGTTTTTCTTTTAGGTTTTTAGTTTACTTTTGTTTTATAGGGTGTAGTTCGGTGACAAATATACAGACTCTTTTTTAAAATACCGTTATTATAATGTTAAAAAAAATGTCTTTCATTGAAACTGTTTCTTTATTTTTTTGCCTTTTTTTATTTCGGTGCGTTTTTATAATATTGAAATACAGTGAGATATGAGTGGCCTTCTATGTTTTCTCATCAGATGTTAGCTTGTATTTTTATTTTTCCATTAAATTGAATTTGAAAATTCATTATTAAAGATGTTAATTAATTTGATGTTTTATTTTTATGCTCTCTTTTTGTAAATCTGGAACAGATAGGCCGCATTGGATGTTGTGAATGCATTTGCATACTGCTTGGGATTCAATGTGCCGAAGTTGCTGTTTCCGTTGGCGTACAGAAAGCTGCCGCGGTCGTTGGGGGTGCTGCCAGGGTCGTAAGCGGCATTATAAATGAAATACTGTGTTCCGCTTGTGATTTCCGTTACCCGCTCGTTAGGCCAATAATAAATGGTTTTGCCGACAGGCTGTGCTTGCATTGCGGAAGCCGCAATAAGGCCTCCTAAAACAAATAATTTTTTCATAAAGGTTTTAGTTTGTCTGTTTTAATTGGTTTAGTTCTCGAAACTTGGTAATTTTTGCAAAGGTATTTGGATACCCGGCTTTTTATAGAAGAAAAACCCATAAATTAGGTTAAGGAGAATCCTCCTTTTTGTTATTTTCAATGAAGAACTGAACAGCTTCTGTATGAATTCGTTACGGGTGAGCCGAATTGATAAAAAAAAGAGCCTATGCGAAAAAAGAAAGAACTTTTTTGCATAGGCTTGTAAGTTACATCTGGCAGAAGAGGGTTACGAAAAACGGAACGCTCATGTCGAGCAGGATACCGTGCAGAATGGCCACCGGAATCATTTCCTTACCCGAAAAGCGGGTGATGGTTGGTAGCACCACATCCATGGAATTGACGCCGGCTGCCGATACCGGTGCCAGACTACCAAAATATTTGCGGAACCAGGGCGCGCCGACCAGTGAGAGCAACTCCCGGAAAATGTTGGTCAGCAGGGCTATGGTACCTAATTCACTGGCGATCTGAATTCCCACGCTGGCTTCCTTGAGCTGCGTAATGAGCAGTGAGGACAGAGAGTAGTAAGCAAATCCGCTTCCTACTGCCATACAGTCGGCTGCAGTCCATTTCGTCAGAATCAGGCTGGCTGCCGCTGAAAAGATCAGGGTGCCTACAATTGTTGAGAGAGGGATGAGCAGCAGGCGGAAATCAAAATTGCGAATCAGCTTTTTCAGACTGTCGCTGCATCCCAAACTGATACCGACCTGAAGCATCAGGGCGTAAAGGATGTAAGTACTCAGACTTTTGTCGAGCAGAGCATCGGGAATGGGAAAACTTAACCCCAGAATCACTCCCATACCCAGAACCAAGAGAACAAAAATACTATTTTTCATGTTCTTCCTCCTTTCTGAAAAATAACCGGTAAGTGATCCACGACATGATGAGGCTTCCGGCCAGACCGGCTACAGCCAGTAACAGTGCCTGAAGGCCAAAGGAACTGAAGTTGTGAATCAGACTTTGATTGGAACCAATATTCAATCCGAAGAAGAATAAAAGGAACAGAATGGTGATGCTGATGGTTTTCTCGGTCTTATGAAACAAGACCACGCGACGGAAGCGATAGCCTAAGGCTATTCCCGTCAACATGAATAAAAGTATGCTGAACATAAAATGATCTTCTTTAAAATAATATACTATGGTACGCGCGTACGCATAACAGCACGAGTTGATATGTCCGTACGGTTCTTGAATTTATAAAAAGGTATATTATTTATAAGGAAGAAAAACCGGTAAACCAATGAGCACACACCGCCATGAAGCATACCAAAGTGCGGCTATGCTTCAACAAAAGGTTGTGAATGTAATTGTTATATGCGCTCATAAGTCATAAACTGAATTGTGCGGCAAAGGTAGATATTGTTTACGGATAAAACAAGAGATGGTACTTAAAATTTTGAAAAAGATGATAGTAAGCATTTAGAACCGGCGGTCATCTATTGTGTGTACCGGAGTGATGCTGTATCTTTGCGACCCCAACGGGTTGTGGAGATTGTCCACACTTTCCACAACCCGTTTCTTGACCTTATCCTTTTATAAATCTGGATCTGAAAAATATGCCGGTTATGTATAATGCATTGAGCGGCATGGAGTTGACCCCGGAAATGTGTTTCCGGAGCCGGCATTTGCTGTCTCTGTCCGAATCTGTGGCATGAGATTTGCCGTAGATCAATACACAAAGAGGTAAAAATAGAATATTAATATCAAAACCATTGTTTCTTATGAAAATCCCGTTTCGTAATGTGCGTGCTTATTTTTTTATTAAAAAGAGAAATCTGGCTCTTATCTGTCTGTTGATAGCCGCCGGAGTGGCTGCTTATTATTACTTCACCCGCAAGGAAGTGATCCGTGAGGAGAGTGCCATCGTGTCGGTGATGAAGGTAGGCAAGCGTGATGTCAGTGTGTATGGAGAGTATGTGGGACGCATCCGTGCCCAGCAGTTTGTCGAGGTTCATGCCCGAGTAGAAGGATTCCTGGAGCAGATGTTGTTTGAAGAAGGAACGCATGTGAAGAAGGGGCAGACGCTGTTCGTGATTGACCAGCGTCAGTATAAGGCCAAGGTGGATAAGGCGCGTGCCCAGCTGAACAAGGACAAGGCTCAGGAGCGCAAGGCGCAGCATGACCTGAACCGTATCCGTCCGCTGTATGAGCAGAATGCAGCCAGCCAGTTGGATTTGGACAATGCCGTAGCGGCGTATGAGAGTGCAAAGGCTTCGGTGAGCATGAGCCAGGCCGATCTGGATCAGGCCGAAATGGAATTGGGATATACGGTGGTGCGTTCGCCGATTTCCGGTAACATCAGTGAGCGACTGGTGGATTTGGGAACTCTGGTCGGTTCCGGTGGTAAATCCAAGCTGGCCACAGTGATGAAAAGTGACACCGTACTGGTGGATTTCAGCATGACGGCTTTGGATTACCTGAAGAGTAAGGAGCGCAATGTAAATTTGGGACGTCAGGTGGAAAACCGTTCCTGGCAGCCTTATATCACGATTACTTTGGCAGACAACACCCAGTATCCGTATAAAGGACTGGTTGACTTTGCGGAACCGCAGGTAGATCCGCGCACCGGAACCTTCTCGGTACGTGCGGAGATGCCGAACCCCGAAAACACACTTTTGCCGGGACAGTTTACCAAAGTAAAACTTTTGCTGGATGTAAGAGAGGATGCCGTTTCGGTTCCGATGAAGGCAGTCATCATCGAAAAGGGCGGTGCTTATATCTATGTGGTGCGCAAGAACCAGACAGTAGAAAAGCGATTCATCGAACTGGGGCCGGAGCAGGATAATCAGGTGGTCGTGGAGCGCGGACTGGCTCCGGGCGAAGAGATTGTCATTGAGGGTTATCACAAGTTGTCTCCGGGAATGAAAGTACAGATCACCAATCAGCCGGCCAAGGCCGTGAATGCCCAGCCGGCAGCGGCAACTTCTCAAACCAAGTAAGTAGAACTAAACCGGAATCTCAATTATGAAAGTAAACTTCTTTATAGACCACCCGGTATTTTCGGCGGTGGTTTCCATAGTTATTGTCATTGTGGGTATGATCGGACTGACCATGCTCCCAGTGGACCAGTATCCACAGATAACACCTCCTGTAGTAAAAATCAGCGCTTCTTATCCGGGAGCCAGTGCCATGACGGTGTCGCAAGCTGTGGCCACTCCCATCGAGCAGGAGCTGAACGGTACTCCGGGTATGCTTTACATGGAGTCAAGCAGTTCCAACTCGGGAGGATTCTCGGCAACGGTGACTTTTGATGTATCAAGCGATCCGGATCTGGCTGCCGTAGAAATCCAGAACCGTCTGAAGCTGGCCGAATCCCGTCTGCCTGCCGAGGTGGTACAGAACGGTATTTCTGTGGAGAAGCAGGCGGCCAGTCAGCTGATGACCATCTGTCTGACTTCGACCGATCCGAAATTCGATGAGATTTATCTGAGTAACTTTGCCACGCTGAATGTGCAGGACCTGCTGCGCCGTATTCCCGGAGTGGGTCGCGTTTCCAGTGTGGGAGGACGATATTATGCCATGCAGATCTGGGTGCAGCCGGACAAACTGGCCAATTTCGGGCTGACTGTAAAGGATTTGCAGACGGCCTTGAAAGACCAGAACAGTGAGGCGGCTGCCGGTGTTCTGGGACAGCAGCCGGTGGATGGACTGGATATCACCATTCCGATTACCACCAAAGGCCGTTTGTCTACGGTCAGCCAGTTTGAAGATATTGTGATTCGGGCCAATGCCGACGGTTCGATTATCCGTTTGCGCGATGTGGCACGGGTATCACTCGAGGCTTCATCCTATAATACCGAGAGTGGTATCAATGGAGGAAATGCGGCAGTGCTGGGCATCTATATGTTGCCGGGAGCCAATGCCATGGAAGTGGCAAACCGCGTGAAGCAGACCATGGACGAGTTGAGCAAGAACTTCCCCGAGGGAGTTTCCTATGAGGTGCCGTTTGATATGACCACTTACATTTCGGAGTCTATTCACGAAGTGTATAAAACCTTGTTCGAGGCCTTGGTGCTGGTGATTTTCGTGGTGTTCCTTTCTTTGCAGAGCTGGCGGGCAACTTTGATTCCGATAGTGGCTGTGCCTATCTCACTGATCGGTACTTTCGGCTTTATGCTGATATTCGGTTTTTCGCTGAATATGCTTACACTGTTGGGACTTGTATTGGCCATCGGTATTGTGGTGGACGATGCCATCGTGGTGGTGGAGAATGTGGAACGCATCATGGAAGAAGAACATCTGGGTGCCTATGAGGCTACCAAGAAGGCGATGGACGGACTTTGCGGGGCTTTGATTGCCACTTCATTGGTGCTTGTTGCCGTATTTGTTCCGGTAAGTTTCCTTTCCGGAATCACGGGAATGCTCTACCGTCAGTTTACCATAACCATTGCCGTTTCCGTAATTATCTCAACGGTGGTGGCCCTGACTCTGAGTCCGGTGATGTGTTCGCTGATCTTGAAGCCTTCTGTTCCCGGAAAGAAAAAGAATATAGTATTTCGTAAGATCAACCACTGGCTCGGTATCGGTAACCGAAGCTATGAGCGGGGTATCCGCGGATTTATCGGCAATCCCCGTCGTGTGATGGCTTCCTTCGGTACTGCCATAGTATTGATTCTGGTGTTGCACCAGTTGATTCCGACCAGCTTCCTGCCGGTAGAGGATCAGGGTTATTTCAAGGTAGAGCTGGAGTTGCCCGAAGGAGCTACTTTGGAGCGTACCCGTAAAGTGACCGACCGGGCTATTGATTTCATCATGAAACAGCCGTCGGTAGCCTATGTGCAGAATGTCACCGGTAGCAGTCCCCGTGTGGGAACCAATCAGAGCCGCAGCGAGCTGACGGTGATTCTGAAACCGTGGCAGGAGCGCGAAGACGAAACGATCGAAGATATCATGGCCAATATCCGTCGGGAACTTTCCACTTATCCCGAGTGTAAGGTCTATCTTTCCACGCCGCCTGTTATTCCGGGACTCGGTGCTTCCGGAGGTTTTGAAATGCAGCTGGAGGCGCGTGGCGACGCTTCGTTCGAGACACTGGTACAGGCTGTAGACACACTGATGCACTATGCGTCGCAGCGTAAGGAGCTGACCGGTTTGTCTTCTTCACTTCAGGCAGAGATTCCACAGTTGTATTTCGATGTGGACCGTGACAAGGTGAAATTCTCGGGAGTGCCGTTGGCAGATGTATTCTCGACCATGAAGGCTTATACCGGTTCGCTGTATGTGAACGACTTCAATATGTTCAACCGAGTTTATAAGGTATATATTCAGGCAGAGGCTCCTTATCGGGAGCACAAGGAAAACATCAATCTGTTCTTTGTGCGCGGTGAGAACAACGCCATGATTCCGCTGACCTCGTTTGGTGATGCCACCTATACGACTGGTCCGGGAAGCATCAAGCGCTTCAACATGTTTACTTCATCCGTAATTCGCGGTGAGGCGGCGAAAGGATACTCCACCGGTCAGGCTATGGCCATTCTGGAAGAGATTGCCCGGAAGCATCTGCCCGAGAATATCGGTCTGGAATGGAGCGGTCTTTCCTATCAGGAGAAGCAGGCCGGCGGACAGACCGGTCTGGTGCTGACGCTGGTGTTCGTCTTCGTGTTCCTGTTCCTGGCAGCGCTGTATGAAAGCTGGCTCATTCCGGTGGCCGTGCTTCTTTCTCTGCCGGTAGCGGCATTGGGAGCCTATCTGGGTGTATG
>ERZ791608.842-NODE-842-length-12514-cov-2.551730_pt1 | contig 12514 bp, 15 predicted proteins | sample MGYA00510276_ERZ791608 | MGnify/ENA primary metagenome ERZ791608 (study PRJEB30046, sample SAMN00791908) | human gut metagenome | study: EMG produced TPA metagenomics assembly of the A metagenome-wide association study of gut microbiota in type 2...
TATTAACGAAAGCGTAAGAGGTTACGATATTTATATTGTATGCGACGTATTTAACTACAGCTGCAGCTATGATATGTACGGCAGAAAGGTATATATGTCACCCGACGATCATTTCGCTGACCTTAAGAGAGTTATTTCAGCGCTTTGTTCAAAACCAAAAAGATTTACAACCACTTGTGGTACAAAATGAGGATCATCGACTACAGGGTATAATTCGCTTAGCGGCTGTTGATCGATTAGCTTGTTTAGCTGCATTTGATATGCGAGATATAGCAAAGAAGAATCTACAAAAACATTGATATTTTCAATTAAATTCTGATGTTGTGCAATGTATTCTTCAGCTTGGGTGTTGTTAAACATGGAAAAGCTCTTGCAATCAATCCCTCGTGAGGTGCAGATGACATGGAGAAGAGTGTGATCCAATATTTTGCACGAAAACACACGATTTAATTTGAGATATTGGTCAAATAAATCACATTTTTCACCATACGTTAACTCGTTTGGATCAAAATCAATATCCAACCCCAAGTTGCTGACATATATCAAAAACTTATCTTTAAGATTGCTAATGCTACTGGCAATCTTAATGTTAAAATGCTGACGTTCATTTTGTTGTAGAAGATTCCATACTACAGAATCTTCAAAAGGTAAAACACACTTACTCATCGACGAGCCCTTGAATGGTTAGACCAATTATCATGTTTACTATACTCGTATGTAATTCTGTTACGAGCTTTTGAATTCCACGAATTTAATAGTGAAGAAAAATACGGTAAAGAAGCCAACTGCCCTTGTGTAACATCAATTGATGGTGAGAATGATTGAGTATAAGAATCATTTAATGCACTGATTTGTGTGCCTGATGTGGATGTTCCATTAGCAGCTGTATTTCCATATATCTTACGTACCCACTGAAATTCACGAACACGAGTATAACTTCGAGCCAATGACACACATGCACTAATCACCTGTGATGCAGTTAATATCGATCCAGAGATATTGTCAGGGCCCATGTAACTGAGATATGAAGATCCCATATATGTGCTACCAATGTTGATTGGGCAATCAGGAGGTGTAGGATAATTTCCAGAATGCCACACAATCCTATTTGAAATGTAACTACGCACTCTGGAATTAAAATTGTCAGCAAAACTTGTCTTTGCGGCTAAGACCATGATTAAATCCTATAATATCAACATTACTTAAATGATTGTTGAAAGAAATGTCGTATTTCAAATATTTGAAATACTCTGTATTTTTATATATTTCATATGTTGAACGAGCTCCATTAATCATAGTCCAACGTTGAAGAGCTGGATCTAGACCATGGAAATAACGTTTTAACTTGATAACTTTATTATCAACTACCGTTATGCCAAAATGAGCTATTTGTGATGCTGTAGTATTTTGTGGAATTGGCGGCATTGACATATCAAAATACTGATATATCATTTCGACATTACTTGATAGTGTATAAAAATAATAATCAAAAATATTGTATTTGTCTGGATAGAACCCTACCCCAAATTCAAGAGCAGGCCATGATGTAGGAAAATTATGTATGATTGTTTTTACAAACTCCAATTCTTGGATATTATACTTTTTGTATAGTTTATAATATACACCTTCATTATGCAACTTAATAGCATAAAAATCTAACAAATCATTACTAGCATACAAAGGGCAGCGACCACATATTGTAAACGTGCTGCAGTCGTGAGTATACGAAATTCTGTCTTTAATGTGAAAACCTACTAACTCAATATCTTCCACATTGACGCTTACCAACGATTGAATCAAACGCATAACGTGTGGAATCGATTTTTTATCATATGATCTGTAGCTCTTTTCAATACGACACATATTATCTACCTGATATTCTATGACGTCAGGTGTAATTTGCTCACAATATTTGATCATACGAATTAACGATCCTTTTGTTTGAGAATCTCAAACAAAAAAAAAAAATAATAAGCCGTATTACTATACAGCCTATTGTTATCTCCATCGATGCTTAAAGCATCGATGGCATATGCTTCATTAACAACCCTTGGATCATTGGTTAAGTTACCTCTATTAATGATCCAGGAAGTTGGTTTCCACACACTCAGTATTGTTTGAATAATTGTCAATCACACCAACGCAAAATGGGTTGAACAAAGCACCAAGCGCTCACCATCTTCGAGAGCAACTGCGATTGGTTGTGTTGAGTTATTATCAACCATTGCGACCCCTGGATGTTGTGGATCAAGAACTAGTCGATCAAATTTTTCAACTACCCCATTGACACGCACCTTCACTCGGCCGGCTAGAGCAATTGGCAAACCATTTTCGAGACCGCTATTCATCAAATAAGCAGGCTTTTCAGACACAACTGCATTAACCGTGGAGGTTGCAACTGTAATCTCTTCAGAGCCACCAAACTGGACAAGCGTTCCCGGCTCATATGCTTTATCAGATTTATAAAGCTCTGCCAAGTCAGCCCAGTTTGCACGTAGTGCTGTACCGTTAATCGTATTAACGAATGTTTTCGTGCCATTGATGGTTTCATTGCCTGTTGTATGAACAACACACGTTGCTTGGGCGACCCATTCAGTGTTAGCAATTCGATTGCTTCGATCGTTAGCGTCTGGTGTTGAGCATGTTGGACTTCCCGTGAAAGTTGGGCTGTTAATTGGAGCATAATATTGGTGAATAACGTTGCCCAATTGATCCTTTACAGCACTATCAGCACTGGGGCTGCCTGGGGCGGTAGTCGCATAGCCCTTATCGTTTTCCAATTGACTGACCTTAGTTGGGATGTTGCTAATCATGGCAATTGGAATACCACCACGCTTTACACCATCATGCAACCAAAGGTTTTTCTGTGATTTATCAAATACGAGTTCACCTTCCCTGCCTAGGTATGCTTGCACTTTTGGCGAATCCCCGCGCAATAGCTGAAGGTGGTATTGTTTAGTAGCCATTGATGTAATCTTGGTATTTTATACGTTTACAAAGTTATTTAACTTTATGTTCCAGATATTCATAATACATTTTAACAAAACAATCAGAACTATTGCTCATGATTCGAATGCAAAGATGACAACAAACGTTTTATACTGGCAACTAAAACGTTGCAAAAAAAAACACTTTAAATTGCATTTTCTTGTCAATATTAACGTTATTTCTTCAATATTATTCACAGCTAATTTCAATTACATTTTTATCAAAAAGATACTGTACAGATCCAACCAACAAAGTCTTTGCTACCATTTGTTTATTGATACAGTGTCTGGAATCGAATTTATCTTCGCTAACAACGGGGCAGCTGCCAGCACACGTATTATACGCGATGCAACTATCATTACACAACTGACGCGAATCCTTCATATGCATAATTGATTGCTTTTTGTCAAAAAAATAAATTGGTTGAGTGATATTACCTAGCTGATGTTGGGCATTTTTACTTTCAGTGTGACAACGAAGAATATCACCGTTGTAGTCGACAACCAATTTGTGACTACCATAGCATGTGCACCCCGCCAAATGTTGATAACCCAATCCTTTGATAAAATTATCAATATCATGCCACACACCATATTGTCGTCCACCCATTGGGTTAACAACTTTCATTAGATCCAGAAAGCTTTCCATAAAGACTTGCTGTTGTTCTTCATTAAATGGGGTATTCACTTCATTGATATTATAATTGAAACAATTTACTACACCTTCTGGAATAATATCGATTGTAGGAAACCTTTCATACAAATAATTCCACAAATGGAATCGCATCACAGTTGGCACAATTCAAAATGTATACAAAGTAATTGAAGCATTGGTATAAAAAGCAAAAGCCCCGTTAAGGGGCTTTTCTTTTGTTTTACTTAGATCTAAGCAAGAAAGCCACCGATGCTTAAGCATCGGTGGCAGTTCATACCAACTGATCCCAAAATGGGAGAGGTAGCTGTAAATCAACTTCATTTAATGTTAATTTGTGTGGTACTAGACCAGACAGTTTGACAATTGAACCTAATGCAATTCCAAATGTCCAATTATCGTCAGCGGTCCATTCATCAGGATTAAAAGCTGAAACCAATACATCACCAAACACTGATTCATTGAAACGAATGCTGTCTAGAATGTTTGAACACGTGATATCGATATCAATCGTTTGTTGATAAGTCGAGCTGAGTGTCATTGTCATTGCAGATGATACTACATCATCTCTGAACCCAGCAACACTATCATCATGTTGAATCAACGTACTGATCGTACAGCCCACCTGTCTTTGAACATTATTAACGATTTCTAACGGTTGACTATAATTTACATCTCCAACTGGCACAACAATCACTTTATTACGTCGAAACTCATACTTCTTAAGCACTCGAGTATAACACTGTTTGATCCACGATTTTTCATGTTCAGTCAGTTCTTCCACCAGTTTGTCAACATAGATCAAATCGTCAGTCTGCAAGCATTGCACGATCGATTGATCATCAAATTGATCAACCGCGTACGCCTCCAGAACCTTGGGTTCTTCAATTCGTTTTTGACTGTATAAGGGAAATATGGCAACATCATCGTGATCATATAGTACATGCTGATCTAGATCATATTTCAAACTGACAATTTGATTATCTTTATTCAAACATTCAATTGTAATCATTTCAAATAAGGTTCCATGTAGTGGTCAAATAGATTTTGGCAGAATGATGACGTCAAATGGTGAGGCATTAGTTTCGAGATCTTATGAACGTATTGATGATAACCATCTTCATCATATACAGTTAACATAAAATGACAAACATGACCTTGTTTGTTATACTGTTGACCCCAGCTAGGATGTTTGCCTTTATTATACAAATACTGTGTGTCTTTAGTTACTGAGTATATGATGTTCTTGATTTCAGGCTTATACAGACGATTATTGTTCGCTTCAAAATATGAACGTGTAACATGACTATTCATGTATGCCCAGTTCGTGAAGCGAGTACTATCGTAAAATAGATGCGTTTTGGCGTTTGTTTTAGCATCTACACACTGGCATTGAAAGAATTGCCTTAATGCTGACATCTTTAAACATAGATTGCCCATCAAGCACAAATCGAAGAATGTGTAGATGTTCCAATTCAAAATCTGTGTATATTGCTGATATATTTCGACATCTTGTTCGTAATACTTTGATGTTCCCCTTTCAAAGTACAATTGACGTAAACAATCTTTCCAAGGTTTGTTACTGTAGTCGCGATCGTTGTACACCTCATAAAAATGATACAGCTGGTCGGCGCCCCAACCCAACAATATATGATCTTCTGTCAGTGTTTTGTAGATATCAGTAACATGTTCATCATACTGATCATTGATCGTGATTTTCGCACGATTCGCCTTTAGAAAATCGTAGAATAATGGATATTCTTCAATTGACTTCTTTGTGCAGATAACGTTGATTTTCTCGATTGGGTACCCAACTTCAATCAAAGCACAAACAATCCCCGTGCTATCAACACCCCCACTCCAAGCAACTGCGATCCCATTATTAGCATTGTTTGCATAATATTCTGCTTGCTGTAGAATAATATTCTCAAGCGAACAGTCGTTTAAATCAAATTCTGGAAGAGGATCAAACTTTGGATAAATGTTATATGGACTATATTCATTAAGAATATTAAATCGATCGAAACAAACATACTTCCAAATCAATCGAGCGCGATTGAAAAAGTTATCGTAATTATTATCATACAACTTGGTTGGAATACAGAACCAAGATTTCACATATTTCATTTCACCTCACTCATAACACATGTCATCAGTACTTAACAACACACCAAAACCAATCATCTCAGCACAGCAACTCAAATTTAGGCCAACCGATTGTGATCCTTGCAGTTTAATGACAAGGATCTTTGATGTACGTTCATATCGCGATCGTTTTGCGATTCTCAATGATCTACAGCCTTTCAACTACAGCAACCACAAATGGGAACGTGTACAGCCAAGTGATGATATTTTGATCTTTTCTGAGCTTGCCGATCGCCGTGCATGTGAAATTATCGATCGATACCCAACCGGCAATATCGTCATTAGCTGGAGTGGTGGGGTTGACAGCACATGTGTGTTAGTCAGCTTCTTACGCAACCTAGAAGATAAATCACGATTGAAGGTTGTCTGTGCTGAGAGTAGTTTGGAAGAATATCCATGGATGTATCGTCATCTAACTAACGATCTGCATGTTGATGTATTTGTTACCAATCACATTTTCCGCACAATCGGCGAAATGCCTGATGTCGCCATTCAATTGAACGGGTTCTGTGGTGACCAAATGTATGGAGCTAATATCCATCAATATTATCCACATCTTTACAGTAAAAATTGGATCGAAGCTGCTAAATTCATTTTAAATGACAAGCAAATCAAATACACACAATCACAATTCGATCAATTTGTTAATGCATTTCAATATTATAGTGCTCAAATGGATTATCTATGCACCCAATGGTGTGAGATGTGTTGGCTATTTTCGTTTGGGTTTAAATGGGAATATTATAGCCTAGAGCATAAGCTGCGTCTATATGCATTAGGATATAAAGAAAACGCGATCAAAGCGACCGCGTTTTACAACACTCCATATTTTGAGCAATTGAGTATCCAAAATTCAAAAAAGGTAACTGAATATAATCCTTTTGCCCAAAAACGATACTACAAATTCCCAATGAAACAGTACATCTTTGAATATACTGACGATTTAAAATATTACCTTAACAAGGGTAAATTTGGTGGCAGAATCTGTGTCAATGAAGATCTTTGGCCAATTGCGGTTCAACTTGAAGATGATTCGATCGAGGCACACGAAGTGACTGTATTAGAGCAAGGTTATTATGATTGGCAACAGTCAGTGGCTGATCAATATCGAAGAACACGTTAAGACGAATACTCAAAAACCACTTCATAACCAAGTTGAGTGAACACCCTTTCTATAATTGGTTGATACACATCCTTACGCTCTAGCATCGTATAGTATTCATCATAGATGATGCTATTGTATTGTTCATCAGTCCATTGATCATCGGTTTTGTGAAGTTGTGATCTGCTGATATGCATCGTGTCGGCAATCAAATCTAATTGATCGAGCACCGAGTAACATTCAGAATTGTTGCCAAAACAGCTAGCACCGGCAGGTTTGTCAATAATCTTTTTATCGTCAAGCCACACCTCGATACCATAATCATCAGAAGACCATCCACACGTCTCACAGTGATGCTCATCAGTTGTGAATCGAATTCTAGCAACTTTCGTCATATGATCTCCTCCTAATAGAAATCATATTATATCATACTTGCTACTGGTAGACAACAAAAAAGGAGAGGTTATTAACCTCTCCTTTCGAAAGTGTTAGACTAGTTAATGTTAGGCACCAGTACCATACTTTGCATCATCAGCGGTACCAAAACCATAGGATCCATGATATTGGTGGGCACTTTCGGCTGCATATGTCACATACTGAGCAATACGAGTGCCTCGTTGGATCTTGATTGGAGCGACATTTACTTGAAATCTCATCGCACATTCACCAGAATAACCCGAGTCAAAAACACATGAGAATAAATAGCACGAATTCCGGTTGATGGAACTTCTGGTAACAATCAATCCCATTTCATCCTGGCCAACCTTAACAGTTTCCATACAAGTCACTTCATACTCACCAGGCTCTAGAAACCAAAAACCATCCTCATCAGGAAGAATTTCCTCAACCCCACGATGCTTCTTATTGTTTTCTGCATCAATTTCAAAAACGTTAGGAAGAATCTTAAACACCTTCTTAAGTCGAAGATCGACACCATTTGGCTGAATAGCGTCAGGACCAATGTTAAAGATTTCGGTGGTAGAATTCTCAGAAGCGGCATGCTTAACTGTCATTATTATTTTCTCCTAAAAGTGAATAGTTCATTGCTCACACCAACGACGATACTTGGTGATTAGCTTTGGATCGAGTTTGCTCGATAGATCATTATAGATCAACTTCAGATAATCAGGCAACTGTTTGGTGTTAAAATCACCAACCAATGTCTTTTCTCGAGAAGCCATATTATACACAAAAAGTTGAGTATCGTCAACGATCAGTGCATTTTTGTGAATCCTCGAATTGGTCATGAATAACACCTCTTTGAGGATCTGTTCTGCATTCTTAACGAACCCAAAAGATGCTGTTAACCCTGACAGTGGATCATCGAGCTCGAACATGTGATGACAAGATTGAAGATCATAGTTCCCACTACGATACACTTGTTTAATGTAATTGTTGGTATTGATATTATACGAACAATTAGGAACCCCATACTTTGTTGGAGCGACCGTTATTTCACTATCAACTAGTGCGATATCGTGCACAACGACGTATGGATGATACTGGTGATGATCATTTGCAAATGATCTACGCTGATCTTTATGAATATGCTTCAGTTGATGTTCAATATATTGACGAAATGTAATGTTGCTCATTTCAATCCTCATACCAACCAGGATCAAATGTCGCTTTTTGAACGCCATTAAAAATGACAATATCGCGCGAATAGTCAGCAGTGACATTAATCATTGTTGTATCACGAACAAAACACTGATTGGACTTCAGAATCTGAAGTACTGTCCCAACAAACTTCTCACCGTCACTCAATAGTCCATTTCGATCCCACACATTGAGGTAAATTGTTAAACCATCGTAACGAGTAATATCGTACCGATTTTGACCAGTACAATCATATAGATATTCATAGTTGGAGTGATAAGCTGATTGTTCATCAAATGTCACTCCGCAATAACAATCGAGCCCAAGACCTTTGAAAAGATGCTTGCGATAAGCGCGCTCAATCCACTTCTTAATCACCGATTGTACACGCTTATAATCTTCATAACGATATGGGCTCAATTCATTACGATGATATAAACAATCGACTCCGACATCGATCTTACCACTAACACGTACCCATGTTCCCATCTTTTTCCTCCATTAACTGATTAATCAGTTTGACCAGATTATCCTCAAAGTTTTCGTCATTGTCAACCAGATAATCATGGGGTAATTTCCCACTTTCAGTAATGTGTTGATCATATGTGTATCCTTCACGATTGATCGCGATCAGCACTCCACCAAGTCGTTTGATCAACTCAACCTCATTAGGAAAGCGAACATCAGTGACGACCCAGTTCATATTTGGATTGTCTTTGATTTTGTCTTCAACGTATCGATTGAATTGTTGATCATCATAGTTGCGCATCAACATTCCAATATTGCGAACAAAATCACGCCCGGTGCAGCTACCATAACAATTGTTGGTTTCGTGATTGATAAAATCAATTTGAGGACAACGCTTGATTAATTCAAGCTGTTCAGGTTGAAGAGAGAATAGTTCACAGATTGTGTTTTTGATTGGATCAGCGAAAGCGACGCGATCCACGTTATTGAAATGCTTGAAAAGGATGCTATAAGCATAATCCTTTCCACTACCCTTAGGGCCAATAAACCCAATGATTAGTTGTTTGTTCATTTGTGTGTTCCTTCATGCGTTGAAGAATTATACACGAATGAATAAAGAAAAACAACCAGTGGAGAAAATGATGTGATTCATACTTAGTATGAATCACAGTCTAACATATGTATTAGTATGTACGATTCGAAACCATCTTTGATGTCAGTTACACAAACATCAAAAGTAATCCCAATGACAAAAGCAGGAACGCTTGGGTTTGGGGTCGGTGTATGTCCCGAAAATATTTCGAAGCTTGGGATGGAACCATTACCTGGGTACGATGATGTTGAAAACAACAACTACGGCAACTACATTCATAAACCCAGCGGCAGTATCATGTGCTGGATCCCTGCTTTCAAGTATCGCGTAAACGATACATCAACAAATAGTGTACAAGTTTGGGACGTTAATGATCCCGAATGTCCCTCCAACGCGATCCTTCATCGTGCATTTATCAACGGTGGAAAGGAAAAGAGTGGTTTCTTCTGTGACAAGTATATTTGCTCCCCTGATGCAGCAAATACAATGGGGATTAGCGTAAAGAATGGCAGTACGTTGAGTTTGACTACATATACTTCATACGGCAATCGTACAGCACAGTTGGCCAATTGTAGTGGTCGTTTTGATGATGCGATCACTGCTAGTCGTGCACGTGGAACCAGTTTCCAATGCATGAGTGTGTTTCAATTGGGCGCTTTAAGGTTACTTGTATTAGCGCACGCCCAAGCTAGTAAAAGCAACGAATTTAATGCATGGTATGATTCAACCGGCCAACATAACCTTCCTCGCGGTAATACAAACTACCTTAAAGATTATGATGATTCTTCAGTTACTTGGGCTGCTGATCCAAAGTACAATGACAAAGGATTGACTGGGTCTTGTAATACGCTTGCTAAATCAACCCACAATGGTCAGAATAGTGGGGTTGCTGATCTAAAGGGAATTTTAATTCAAGTTGTTACTGGGTATATTGGTTCAGGATCTTATTATTTTCTGAAACCAGAGGTTGATATTACAACCTTGAATGCAGATGCAATGTACAACAATTCAAACCACAACTCACGCTCAATGCCGTTCACGGGCTATCATGGTTGGGATCAAGATAGACCAATGTTCAACAATGATAGTACCGGAATTCATTGGGATTGTTGCGGTTTCCTGAACACAATTACTAACGTCGGCGACAAATATATTGCAGGTATGTTTGAAGAAGACCAAGAATATATTTTATCTATGGATGACGGGTTCCCTTATTTTGGGTGCAATTGGAGCAATGGTGACAGTCAGTTCTTTGGGTTGTTTTGCTCGAGATTGTCTTACTATCGTTCTTTCGGCAGCGACTTCTATGGGTTCCGTGCTTGTGGTTACCTATAGTGCCACCGTAAAGATGTCGAAAATATGTCAACAGTTTTGTTAATCTAGATCAACAAAGTATCAAATATTTTTTGTGAAATCGGTTGAAGAGACTGATACTAACACTTAGTGTTAATATCATGAAAAATTTTGATATAAACATGTCTAATCGAATTATTTCGATTGGTTTACTTCCGACGCAAAGGAGGTCAACCAATGTTGAATAGAAAACTGTTGCTTGTGAGCAGTGGAGCATTATCTCCAAGCACTATTGGGGTTGCAGGCGGGCAGGGATTTGGTGTCGGTGTTTATCCTGGTTCTAAAGCTGAATTGGCTACCATGGGTTTAACACCACTGCCAGGATATGATGATCCCTCACACGAAAATTATGGCAACTGCCAACACACAAATGGAAGCATTATGTGTTGCGTGCCAGCGTTTGTTTATCGTCTAGGAAGGAGCACTGCTCCTTCTTATTCTTATGATAGGGCAAATGCGCTTGAAATTAGGGATGCGACTGAGTTTCCACAATTCAAACATAACAAGGCATTTAGCGATGGTGATGCTGATTTTGGTGATGGCTGGATTCTTCATCGTGCGTTCATTGACGGTGGAAAGATGAAGAGCTGTTTCTTTATGGACAAGTATCTTTGCTCGAACAATGGTAATGGGCAGGCCGCTTCAATTAAAAATGCCGATTGGCTAATGTGTTATAGTAATTCTCCAACCTATACAACAAAATATTTGGGTGGAGATGGGTGTGGTTATGATGCTATTACGTTTAGTCGTGCACGTGGAGATCATTATTCTTTAACCACTGTGTATCAATGGTCAGCGATGTCGATGCTTTCACTTGCTCACGGTCAAGCTGCTACATCATCTTCTTACTGCGCTTGGTATAGTCTATACAATACTAACTTCCCAAAAGGTGCTACAGCTGAATATTGCGGTGATTACAATGATAGTAGTATTGTGTACTCTCCTCACGCAGTCAGTAATGCTCTTGCAAAAACTGGTTCAGCAAATCAACCTGCAAAGGTTTCCCACAATGGGCAATTATGCGGGATTGTGGATGTTGCAGGTATGTGTAATCAGTGGTGCATTGGTGCAACAAATAAAACATCGACTACAGTTGGATTGATGAAGTTAAGTGTATCTGCACATGACTTTACAAAATATAATCGAATAGACGATAGTTTACATGAAACATTTACGGGATTCGGAGATGGTCAGAAAAACTTCTCAGGATTAAGAAATGGAAAATCAGGCACAGCAAACTGGGCTTCATGTGGTGTAATCCCAACTTCAACATCTGCAAATTCATTATTCGGGAATGATGACTATAATGAATATTATACTGACGATGTAGGGTTGAGAATGGGGTTAGGACATGATTGGGGAGAAACAGCTGGTGTGTTTTGTCGGAGTTTCAGCGGCTTCAACTACAGAGGCGGCCGCTACTACGCCTTTTGGTCCGAGAGCAGCTCTTACTATGGTTTTCGTGCCTCTGGCTATGCTCCGTGATCTGTTAAGGGCTGGTGCTGTTTAAACCAAAAGAAAACAAAGGGACGTAACTAATTGCGTCCCTTTTCTTTTAGTGAACTACCACGATGGTTTACCATCGGTGGCTTCGTGCTTCATAGACAGCCCTTGGA
>ERZ791608.844-NODE-844-length-12497-cov-2.891014_pt1 | contig 12497 bp, 9 predicted proteins | sample MGYA00510276_ERZ791608 | MGnify/ENA primary metagenome ERZ791608 (study PRJEB30046, sample SAMN00791908) | human gut metagenome | study: EMG produced TPA metagenomics assembly of the A metagenome-wide association study of gut microbiota in type 2...
GGCCTGGGCCTGTCGATAGCCCGCGAGCTGGCCACTCTGCTCGGAGGGCGCATCACGCTCGAGTCGGCCAAGGGCAAGGGCACAACGTTCCATGTGTCGCTTCCGCTTGAGTTCAACGGCAACGGCATGCAGGGCGACGAGACTGCGGCAACCGAAAGCAGGCCGGCAGGCGCCGGCAGAAAGCCCGGACACAGACCTGAGGGCATGACGGCCGACAGGATCAGCATACTGATTGTTGACGACGACCGCCTGCAGCTGCAGCTTTTGCGCGAGATGCTCACGGGCATTTCGGGCGGCAGATGGCACATAACGGCATGCAGCCATGCCGACGAGGCACTTAGGCAGCTTGCCGACCTGCGTCCGCACGTGTTCTTCATAGACATAGAGATGCCCGAGATGAGCGGCACGGAGATGGCTGCCCGCATAGCCGGACGCTACGACACGCTGCTCATAGCCATGACGGCTCACGAGCCGAGCATAGAGCCAAGACTGCTGGAGGCTGGCTTCGACGCATGCCTTTTCAAGCCGTTCAACACCGACCGCCTGTGTGCCACGCTCCAGTCTGCCACAGGCATTGAGCTTGATGGCGGCAAGACGGCTGCCGGGAAGGCTGATGCTGACGGCTGCGGGGGCACCGATGAAGACGGCAACGGCGATGAATGCCGCACAGACAAGGCACCTGACGCCACGGGAGACGACGACGGCAGCATGACAGTAGGCCACGACTTCGGGGCCGTAACCGAGTTTGCCGCAGGCGACAACGAGGCGTGCCGCGAGATTCTTTCGAGCTTCATGACCGAGATAGACGGCCACATGGCCACGCTCGACAAGGCCAAGGCTGGGCCCGACCGCGCCGCCATAAGCCGCGTGGCACACAAGGCGCTGCCCATGCTGACCATGATAGGGGCGCGCTCTGTCGACGAGTTGAAGGCCCTGTCGCCCGAACACATAGGCAGCGTGGCCGACGCCGACATGGCGGAAATGTGCGAAAGGATAGCCGGCGAGATGCGCCAGATAAGGCGTGAGCTCGACGAAGAGATAAAGACTCTTGGCTAACCGCCGGCCGCGGCGTGTGCAACGGCTGTTATTGCGCACGCTGACAGAACATACTACGGCACGCAGGCTCCGCGCCTGATGTGCGTGCCATCCTCTTTATTGCTGCTATTAAGACAAGCCTTATATTAATGAACCCTAACCTGTTATTACCATGAAAGGATTACGACTGATTTTATTTTTAGCCGCAATGATGGCTGTTGTGCCTATGGCGGCTGCCGACAAGCTCAGTGAACTGAGGCAGAAGGCCGACGCGCTGCATGCCGGCGGAAAGAACGACTCGGCACTTATAGTGGCGCGCGAGGCTCTCGACATGGCCACAAAGAGCCGCAACACCACGGCAATAGTGGGCATCAACTCGTCGATGGGCGTGTATCTGCGCACCATGGGCAAGACCGACGAGGCGCTCAGACACTATAACGAGGCCATGAAGCTCTGCACCACTGCCGAATTTAAGGCCAAGGCCGACGAGGACGCACGCCAAGAGGCTGCCGCCCTCTACCTCAACCTCGCCACGCTGCACATAGACATGCAGCACAAGAAGGAGGCCATGTATTACGCCGGACTGTCGGTAGACTGGACGCAGAAGTGTGCCGACAAGGCCTTCAAGGCGCAGATGCTGTCGCAGAACGGACTGATGTTCCTCATGGCGGGCGACAACAACAAGGCTGCCGACATGCTGACACGGAGCTACGGCTACGCCATGGAGCTGGGACAGACCGACGCAGCCATGAGCGCAGCGGCATATATGGTGGCCACGGCCGACAGACTGGGCGACAGGCGGGGGGCAGACATGTGGCGCGGACGGTGCCGCACGCTGGAGCCCAAGGTGGAATCTACGATGACGCTCGTTGCCTATTATCAGATATTGTGCAGCATTGAATTAAACCACGAAAACTGGCGCGGGGCGCTGCCGCTGTTCAAGAAGGTTCTGACAATCAAGGGCATAGAGCAGATGCCCTTCGTGGTGTACGACTGCTACAACAACATGCACGAGGCCTACGCACGCCTGGGACAGTGGGAGCAGGCCTACGGAGCCATGACCAAGGCAGTGGCCCTGAAGGACAGCTTGTTTGAGAGCCAGAAGGCCGAGAGCATGCGCGAGCTTACCGTGAAATATCAGGCCAAGGAGAAGGAACTCGAGCTGGCGCAGAAGAAGGCCGAGCTGGCCGAGACGCGCATGTATGTCAGCACGGGACTGCTCGTTGTGGCGGTGCTGGCTGCCCTGACCGTGGTCTACATCATGAGGCAGAGGCGCAGGGCGCGCATGCAGGCCGAGGAGTTTCGCAGGCTGCAGGCCGACACCGACCGCAGGCTCATGCAGAAGTATGTGGACGGACTGGAGAACGAGCGCGAAAGGCTGGCGCGCGAGCTTCACGACGGCGTGTGCAACAGCCTGTACACCGTGCAGCTGAAGATTGCCGCGGGCAACGGCGACGCCGCAGGACAGGCCGCCATGCTCGACGACTGCCGCGAGCAGGTGAGGCGCATATCGCACGAGATGATGCCGCCGGAGTTCAGTTATGCCGACATAAGCATGGTGCTCGACGACTATCTGTGTCAGGCGGCAGGCGCAGGGCAGTGTGAGATAACGTATGAGGCCCTGCCCGAGGATGCCGACTGGAGCCGGGTGGCCGACGCTACGGCGCTCGAGATATACCGCATAGCGCAGGAGGCCGTGGCCAACGCCATGAAGCACTCGGGCGCAACGCGCATAGACGTGGGCATGAGGCTTGAAGGCAACAGCCTCAGTCTGACCGTGAGCGACAACGGACAGCCACAGCAGCACGCATCGGCAGGCATCGGACGGCGCACCATGAGGCAGCGAGCGGCGGCCATCAACGGACAGATAACCACGGAGAGCGGGGGCGGAAGCACCACCGTCAGACTAACCATAAGCAGTCTGCCCGAAAAGAAGACAAGGCCGTAAGACATAAAATTTCTTAAAAAACCACGGATTTCCGTTATTGCAAATATGAATGTATGGTATAATTTTGCCCCGATGAACGAGGCACAAAAATATTTGCTGCAGGACCTGTCGGTTGCAATAGTCGACGACCACGCGCTGATTCTTGAGGGATTCAAGAGTCTGATGCAGGGCTGCAACGCCAAAAACGTCGAGACGTTTGGCTGTGCGGCCGACCTGATTGACGCCATGGGCCGCCACAGCTTCGACATATACATAATAGACATAGGCCTGCCCGACATCGACGGCTTTGAGCTTATCGACAAGATACGCTCGCGCCACGCCGGGGCAAGGATAATAGTCAACACCATACATGAGGAGATATGGCTGCTAAGGCGCATGCTCGACAAGGACGTCAACGCCATACTGTTCAAGTCGACCGACTTCATGCAGATGGTCAGCGCCATAGCGGCCGTGATGTGCGGCGAGCAGTATTTCTGCCCGGGAGTGAAGCGCAAGATATCGAGATACACGCAGCGCATAGAGCATCCGTCGGAGAGAGAGACCGACATACTGAGGGCGATAGCCGGAGGATACACCTCGAAGGAGATAGCCAACATGCTCTTCATATCTGAAAACACGGTTGAAGCCCACCGCAAGCGGCTCTTCGTGAAATTGGGCGCGCGCAACATTGCCGACCTGATAGTGAAGGCCATCGACCGCGGATACATCAACGCCTCGGAGATAGTGAAGGGCAACAAGAACGACAAGAACACCTGACGCCGGCACCGCTGTTGGCAGCCGACGTAATGTTTTGATATCTAGTATGTTATGAAACACGGCTTTTTGCACTGCAAAAGGCCGTGTTTTGCGTTGTAAAAGGCCACCTTTCAGCCCCTGAAAGGGCACATATTGGGCGGCACGACCGTGCCCGGTAATATATCTTTACATTTCAGCGGCATCTTCCTGCGGCATGTACATGTCTGCCTGCGGCTGCCCCTATACGCAGGCACGGGCACGCGGCATTGCGCCTTCATGGTTATCTCATTTCTCGCCCTACGCCATCAGGCGGCTTAGGCCTATGTCAAGATTTTTGCCCGTGGCGCAAAAATGAGGGTGCGGCGGCTTTGCGTTTTAATGCAGTTGCATTAACTTTGCATGCGTTTTTCAGGATAAATAATCAAAGCTAAGCAAATGAAGAAAAGTCTGGTGGCTCTGGCCTTCGGCACACTTGCCTTGGGCATAGCCGAGTTTGTCATGATGGGCATCCTGCCCGATGTGTCGCGTTATTTCGATGTCAGCATCCCCACTGCCGGCCACTGCATATCGGCCTACGCCCTGGGCGTGTGCTGCGGCGCCCCTCTGCTGGTGGCGTTCCACAAGTATCCGCTAAAGCGCCTGCTGCTGTTTCTTGCCGGCCTCATCCTCTTCGGGGCTGCGCTCTCGGCCATGGCGCAGAGTTTCGTCATGCTTGTCGTGGCACGTTTCATCTCAGGTCTGCCCCACGGCGCCTATTTCGGCGTGGCGTCCATCGTGGCAGTTAAGCTGGCCGACGAGGCGCACAAGACGAGTGCCGTGTCGATAATGGTGGCGGGCATGACCGTGGCCAACCTCTTCGGCGTGCCTCTTGCCACGGCTCTCAGCTCGCACATATCGTGGCGCTTCCCGTTCATGCTGCTCATCTTCATCAGCATCATCGTGATATACTATGTGTGGAAGTGGATTCCGGCGTCGGTGGGCGCACTGCCCGACGAGGGCTTCCGTCATCAGTTTGCCTTCCTTCGCCACGGCGCGCCATGGCTCATCCTTGCCGCCACGATGCTAGGCAACGGCGGCATATTCTGCTGGTACAGCTACGTCAGTCCGCTGCTCACGTCGGTGGGAGGATTCCCTCATGAGGCTCTGTCGGCACTGATGATAGCCGCAGGCTTCGGCATGGTGGCGGGCAACCTTATCAGCGGCCGCCTGTGCGACCGTCATCGGCCGGGACATGTGGCCGCCGTCACGCAGACCATAACCATAGCCACGCTGCTGCTGATATTCCTTTTGGCCGGCTACGGCTGAATATCGGCCGCGCTGATGGTGGTGTGCACGGGCTGCCTGTTTGCCCTGAGCAGTCCGCAGCAGTTTCTTATACTTAAGCATGCGCCGGGCGGCGAGCTGCTTGGCGGCGCTGCCATACAGGTGGCGTTCAATCTGGGCAACGCAATCGGAGCCTTCTGCGGCGGCCTGCCCATGGAGCACGGGGCCACTCCGCGCTGGTCGGCGCTGGTGGGCGTGCCCTTCGTCGTCATGGGACTCGTGGCTTTTATCTGTTTCTGCCGCAAATATGAGCGCCGAAACGTTGCCGTTGACTGAAAATTGTTAACTTTGCATCTGTGAACAACATTCAGTCATCATCCGTTCAGGCCCTGCGCCAGCAACGCCTGCTGTTGGAGATAGAGTACAACAGCGAGAAGGAGGCCTTTCGCCGTCAGACCGAGACCACGGGACTGGCGCGCAAGGTGAAGCGTGGCGACGCGTGGCATCCGCTGCGCTTCGTGCGCAGCTACTACAATTCGCTCAACCAGCTTTCTGTTGAGGTTGTGCGCACTGCCGACACCGACATTGAGCACAACTTCGAGTTCGGACGCCCCGTGTGCTTCTTCCGCATGAGCGAGGCGGCAGAAGGCAAGTCGATAAGATACTTTAATTTCACCGGCACGGTGAGCTATGCCGACGGCGACCGCCTTGTGGTCACCGTGCCCGACAACGCACCCGTGGCAGAGCTGCAGGCCACCGAAGGACTGGGCGTGCAGCTGTTTTTCGACGAGACGAGCTACCGGCTTATGTTCGAGGCTCTAGACCGTGTGATAGGCGCACGCGACAACCGCCTTGCCTATCTGCGCGACCTGTTCTATTCGGGCGTGCCGGCTGCCGAACTGAGCTTTGCCCCGATAAGCTTTCCGTGGCTCAACAGGGCGCAGCAGGAGGCTGTCAACAAGGTGCTGCGCGCCAAGGACGTGGCCATTGTGCACGGACCTCCGGGCACGGGAAAGACCACCACGCTCGTTGAAGCCATATACGAGACGCTGCGGCGCGAGAGCCAGGTGCTGGTGTGCGCACAGAGCAACATGGCTGTAGACTGGATTAGCGAGCGGCTCGTTGACCGCGGAATAAGCGTGCTGCGCATAGGCAATCCGACGAAGGTGAACGACAAGATGCTGTCGTTTACTTATGAACGGCGCTTCGAGGCTCACCCAGACTATCCGCAGCTGTGGAGCATACGCCAAGCCATACGCAAGCTGAGGCAGGAGCGCAAGCGCCGCGACAACGGCTGGCACCAGAAGATGGACCGCCTGAAGAGCCGTGCCGTGGAACTCGAACTGAGGATAAACTCGCAGCTCTTCGGCGAGGCTAAGGTCATCGCCTCAACGCTTACGGGCAGCGCGAGCCACTTGTTGTCAGGGCAAAAGTTCGGCACGCTGTTCATCGACGAGGCGGCACAGGCGCTCGAGGCTGCATGCTGGATAGCCATACGCAGGGCATCGCGCGTGGTGCTGGCGGGCGACCACTGTCAGCTTCCGCCCACAGTGAAGAGCATTGCGGCGCTTAAAGGCGGACTGGGCACCACGCTCATGGAGCGCATCGTGGCGCGCAAGCCGTCGGTGGTTACGCTGCTGACGGTGCAATACCGCATGAACGAACAGATAATGCGCTTCTCGAGCAACTGGTTCTACGACGGACGCGTGGAGTCGGCGCCCGAGGTTAAGTACCGCGGCATACTCGACTACGACAACCCGATAACATGGATAGACACGTCGGAGAGCGACGCTAAGGAGGAGTTTGTGGGCGAAAGCTTCGGCAGGATAAACAAGATTGAGGCCGAACTGACGCTCGAAGCCCTTAAAAACTACTTCACCAAGATTGGCCGTCAGCGCATAGCCGACGAGCATATCGACGTAGGCGTAATATCACCCTACCGCGCCCAGGTGCAGCTTCTGCGCCGCATGGTGCGCAAGGCGGAATTCTTCAAGCCCTACCGCGGCTGCATAACGGTGAACACCGTGGACGGATTTCAGGGGCAGGAGCGCGACATCATCGTAATATCGCTCGTGCGCTCGAACGACGACGGGCAGATAGGCTTCCTGTCAGACCTGCGACGGATGAACGTGGCAATAACCCGCGCACGCATGAAACTGATAATAGTTGGCAACGTGCAGACCATGACACGCCACGCCTTCTACAAGGAGCTGTACGGCTACGTGCAGGAGTCTGCCGGCATTTAGGCAGCATAGAGACATCAGAAAAAGCAGACATCGAAACATAACAAACAAAGGAAGACATGCTTCAGAGAGACTACATTTCGCGACTTATACGTGAGTTTATGGCGGCGCTTCAGCGCTATCTCGAGAAGAACGAGGCGGGAGCCCGCCGCAAGACGGCCGAAGACCTGTTCCGCCAGTACTTCGGCTCGTATGAGTTTTATCACACGGCAACGCATGACGAGATAATGTCATCGTTCGAAAAGTATCCCGAGGAGGAGCGCATAAGCCGCATGGAGATGCTTGCCGAGCTGTATTATGCCGAGGCCGACGACCGCCCCGAGCCGTTCAGGACGCAGCAGCTCGACATGGCCCTCAGCCTGTTCAGGTTTATCGACGCCCACAGCCGCACCTTCTCCATCGACCGACAGAACAAGATAGGCGCGATAACAAAGATGATATACAGCGGCGGAAAATAAAAAAGGCACGCTTACTTGCGTGCCGAAAGTGTTACAGTTACGTTGCCCTTGCCGAGCAGTTCTTTAAGCTCTGCCTTACTTATGCCGTCTATCTTGCCCAGACGCGTGAAGTTCCACGTGTTGGTGTCGTAGTAGATAACGAAATTGTTGCCCTGATACAGTATCAGGTCGCCAGCCTCCGTGGTTATGTTCTCGTTGTTCTGCGGCAGCGTGTGGCCCAGGCTGCCCACCTTCTCAAAGTTGCCGTAGTCGCTCATGTCTATCACGATGTCGCCCTCTTTCAGCAGGTCTATCAGCGCTCTTGCCGAGCTGTTGTCTGCCATTGTGGCCGTGAGGGTGCGGCCGTTCACCTTTATGTTCATCTTGCTGTAATTTATGTTGTTGTCTTCATCTGTTGCGGTTTCCATCGACTTGATCCATTGTTCCACCTCATTGCGCTGAGTGCCTGCGCCAAATCTGCGGCCTGCGGTCCATGTGGCTCCGGGCGCGAGCGCCTGCAGAAGGGTTGCGCTTGAGCCTATGCCGCTCGAGCCTGACGTGCAGAAGGGTATGACGGTCTTGCCGCTGAGGTTGCAGCTCTCAACGAAGGTGTAGACAACGCGCGGTGCCTGCCCCCACCATATGGGGTAGCCAAGGTACATCGTGCGGCACTTGCTCAGGTCGGGCACGCTGCCCTTGATCTCCGTTCTGCTCGAGCGACGAGCGCGACTGCTGATTGCTGTAGTCGAGGTCTGCCGCGGTGTAAGGCTCTGCCGCCTCAATGCGCCATGTGCCTGCGCCGGTTATGTCGGCTATGTGGCGCGCCACGCCTTCGGTGGTGCCGGTCTGCGAGAAATACACCACCATTACATCGTCCGCCTGTCCGCCAGGCGTTGCCGGTGTGGTGCCGGCGGCGTCGCTGCCGTTGTCCTTGGCGCACGAGATATGCGATACGGCAAGACAACACGCAACGACATAATAAAGAAACTTTTTCATACTTACATAGTTTTTTTGTTCAACAACTGCTCTTGCTGTCTCTTCTGGCTTATGCCCCTGCATGGCGTCACTCGATTAAGAGCGCTGCGGAGCATGCCTTTTTCTGACGCTACAAAATTATTATATTCCTGCATGCGGCATGGTATATTATTTACAGATAAATGTACCCAAAAAACGGAAAACGCCGTCTTCACAGTCTTTTGCCATGTTCTGCCCCCATGTAATCCTGCCACGGCGGCACTGAAAGGGCGCATCAGGCAGTGCGGAAGACTGACATTTGGGGAACATCATGTGAGCATCAGAAACAGGACTCTTAGCATGAAAAAACGGCAACGGAGACGGCCGGCAATGCTGCCAAGCGGCACCGCCACACGACGGCGGCAGGCATCACCGCGCAAAAGGCGGCAAACGGAGACGCAAAAGCTATCCTTTCGGGCGCCAATATGCCACATATTGCAGCGCAAAAGGACAGCTTTTGCAAAACGGGCAAACTGCCGTGGAAAAACAGCTGAAATAAGTGCGCCCGCCTGCGGCATAAACCTCCGCAGGCGGGCGCACTGTCATCGTGATGCAGCCTGACACGTTAACCGTCATAAGGCGCTATGACTAGGTCTGCATTTTGCTTTATATTGAGCTGTATTTCGTCTTGTTATCAGCATGAACGGCAGGCTATGTCAAGAAGGAACGGACGAAAGAAGGGGAACAGAAAACTGAAAGACGGCGGAACACAGGAATACACATAAAGGATAAAACCGTATGGGGCATAATTGCCTACATGGGTTTACGTCCGCCATTGGTCAGTGTCTCTTCTTCCTGCCGCGCGCCATCTCGGCCCTGATGCGGCTGAGCGACTGGGGCGTTATGAACAGATACGAGGCGATGTATTTCAGCGGCACGTGCTGCAGCAGTTCGGCCTTCTCGTCCAGCAGAGTCTCATATCGCTCGCGTGCCCTCGGCGCACCGCTGCTGAGCAGCCACCGCTCTATCTCGAAAATCTCCTTCTCATAGAGCCTGCGGCCTATGCGCGCAGCCTCAACCGACGACATGAAGAAGTCTTCGGCGTCGCTGCGGCTTATGCCATAGACAACGCCGTCGCTCATGGCCTCGAGCGCTATCATCGACGGCATGTTGCCCACAAAGCACCACGACGAGAAGAGCAGGTCGCCCTTTGACGCAAACCACAGGGTTATGTCGTTGCCGTCGGAATTGACATACGACGCGCGCCATATCCCGTCCACTATAATATATATGTCTGTGTTGCGCCCTCCCCTGCGCACAAGCGTGTTGCCCTTCTGTATCTCCATGCGTGTCATGTGCGCCTTAAGAGCCTCAACGTCGCTCATGCTGAGTCCGCTGCGCCGGCACAGACACTCCTCAAAAGTTTCCATAATCACACGTATTAAAATCGTTCGGCATGCCTTTTGCCCGAATATCCCACAGCCAACGGCCGGCACCAAGCATTCAGCCGTCGTGCGTGCAGCCGCCCGTTGCGCCGGCACCGCTGCCTGACAGCACGTCAGCACACCTGCACCTGCATTCATCCCGGACAAGCCGGCACGGACAGCGACAGGCCGCGGCAGCCGCCGCCATAAGGCCATATACAGCCGCAAAGGTAGCAAATCATTTCCGATTTCTCAAATACATCACAAAGATTAATACGCACGTAAGCAGCTCTGCCACGGGCACGGCAAGCCATATGCCGCTCACCCCGCACAGCTTGGGCATCAGCCAGAAGCACAGCAGCATGAGCACATAGCCGCGCATGGCCGTGATGAACATGGCGGCAGCGTCGCGCTCAACGCTCTGACAATAGCCTATGGCCACGATGTTGACGGCAAACGGCACGAAGCCCAGCGCAAACAGGGGCATGCCGCCCACGGCTATCGTGTTGGCAGGAAAGCCTGCCGGAATGAACAGCGACACTATGTCCGGCGCGAAGAAATACATTATCAGCAGAAACATCACGCCGCTGCCAAGGGCCGTAAACAGAGCCATGCGCAAGGCAGAGCTTACCCTCCGGGTGAGCCGCGCGCCGTAGTTGTAGCTCAGTATGGGCTGAGCCGACTGCGCTATGGCGTTATACACCATGAAGATTATCGGGAACACATAGCACGCTATGCTGTAGGCCGCCACGCCGTCCTCGCCGAGATAGGCTATGAACACATAGTTGCCGGCAAACATCATGGTGGCGATGGCCGCCTCGCAGAGCAGCGACGGGAAGCCCAGACGGCACATATAGCCCACGTTGCGGCGCGTCATGCGCAGGCTGCGCAGATGGGTCTTAACACGGCATAGCCTTATGGTGCGCCCCATCATCAGCATATACCACAGCACCATGCCGGCACCGGCTATATAGCCAAGACTGGTGGCCACGGCCGCGCCTATCACGCCCCAGTGGAACACAAAGATAAAAAGATAGTCGAGAACGATGTTGAGCAGAGCCGGCACCACGTTGCACATCATGGCGTAGCGCGGCGAGGCGTCGAGCCTTATGTAGAACATTCCGGCACTGAGCATGGCGCTGAACACAAAGAACGGCACGGCGCCGTAGATATACTCGACGGCAGGCGCGAGCAGACGCTCAGAGCTGCCAAGCAGGCATGCCACGCCGGGCGCACGCCACACGATGAGCGCACTGAACGCCGCCACCAGCATGCTGAGGGCTATCACGGCCTGAGTGACGTTTATGCGCGCCGTCTTCGGCTTGCCGTGTGACAGATGGATAGACGCCACCACCGACGCGCCCACGCCGAACATAAGTCCGATGCCGGTATTTATAAGAAACAGCGGCGCAACGATATTCACCGCCGCCAGAGCATCGCTGCCAAGGCCACGGCCAACGAATATGCCGTCGGTAATAACGAAAAGGGCCGACGACACCATGCCGAGCAACGTGGGCATGAGCAGCTTGCTGAAAAGGCTTGACACCTTTGTTGTTCCGAAATCTATACTGTCCTTCATCATACTTTACGGTTGTTTGTTGTTGATATCGGGGCGCAAAAGTAAGTGTTTAAAAACGAAAGGCAGTTAACAATTGGTAATTTCTGCGGCTGACGGGGGATTTAATGACTGAAAAAGCATGTTTTTCACACGAAAAACATTGCAGCAACGGCTGCCGGAAGGATAAACAGGGGCATAATAAATGCTGCTTGTGATGCCCGGAAATCATTGTGCCGACAGACGGAGACGCAGGCTGCGGGGCATAACAAACAGCATAATTTATGCAGAACAATATATTTATAAAGCTAAAAGTGCGGCACCGTCAGGCGCATATCATGCCATGAGAATAACGAAGCGAGGCCATACTGCGCTGCCAACGGCAAGCTGTGCGGCAGCAAAACCCGGCCTTGCCGCACTGTCATGGCGTAGCGCTACACTGAGCGAGAGCACGCAAGGCATCACTCGGCCATGCGCTCCTCGTTGAGAGCCTCCCTGATATAGTCGTTGTCGAAGGTGAACACGTGGTTGAGAATGCCGAACGACACGGCTCTCGACTTGCCCTCGATGTTGATTGTACCTATGGAGAAGAGATAATAGTTGTCTACATCCAGAAACTGGTTTACGGCCATGTTGACCACGCCAGAGGCAAATATGTTGCTGAACATGCCCCAGAAGCCCGACGCACCGTTGCTCTGACTTATGGCCGCGCTTATCTCGCCTGCCACGGCTTCGCAGTGCTGTTCGCGCGTAGGGCAGGTTACGGTGAGCGCAAAGGCTATGACAACGGCCACCACTATGCCTGCCACGCGGCCGCCGATGTGCCTGCGGCGAGGCTCATATATTATCTCTTCGGCATCGTCGGCCCTTCCCGACGTGCCGCTGCCTCCGCCCTGCCAGGCC
>ERZ791608.846-NODE-846-length-12490-cov-2.791958_pt1 | contig 12490 bp, 8 predicted proteins | sample MGYA00510276_ERZ791608 | MGnify/ENA primary metagenome ERZ791608 (study PRJEB30046, sample SAMN00791908) | human gut metagenome | study: EMG produced TPA metagenomics assembly of the A metagenome-wide association study of gut microbiota in type 2...
GCCATGATTTTGCGGAACAGATCCTTCAGATCTTCTACGCTTGCATCCTTCGGATTGCCCGGTGCGCAGGCATCTGCGTGTGCGGAATCTGCAAGGAACTGCAGGTCCTCTTCTTTGACTGCCTCGAGAACAGACGGGATTCCAACGTCTGCGGACAGCTTCTTAACAGCATCAATCGCTGCTTTTCTGTACTCTTCCTGAGACATTTCGTCTACACCTGCAACGCCCATGGCACGTGCGATTTCACGGTATTTCTCACCGGTGCACTCCTGGTTGTATTCCATAACGATCGGAAGCATCATTGCGCATGCAACACCGTGTGGTGTGTCATAAACAGCACCAAGTGTATGAGCCATGGAATGAGCGATTCCAAGACCTACGTTAGAGAATGCCTGAGCGGCGATATACTGAGCCAGAGCCATGCCCTCACGTCCTACAGGATTCTGCGGTTCCTCAACGGCAACAGGCAGATTCTCGGCTATCATCTTTATGGCCTGCAGCTCATACATGTCAGACATAACCCATGCGCCCTTTGTGATATATCCCTCAATGGCATGTGTCAGAGCATCCATACCCGTTGCGGCGGTGAGTCCCTTCGGCAGAGAATACATCAGTTCGGGGTCAACAATGGCAACGGCAGGAATGTCGTTAGGGTCTACACAGACCATCTTTTTCTGATTTTCTTCGTCAATAATAACATAGTTGATGGTAACCTCGGCACCTGTACCTGCTGTTGTAGGCAGCGCGATGATTGGCACCGACTTGTTCTTTGTAGGTGCACATCCCTCGAGCGAAACAACATCGGCAAACTCAGGATTGGCAACAACGATGCCTATACCCTTGGCTGTGTCCATAGACGAGCCTCCGCCGATGGCGATGATGCAGTCGGCACCAGACGCCTTGAATGCGTCAACGCCCTGCTTAACGTTAGTAACCGTAGGGTTGGGCTTTATCTCGCTGTATATGTCGTATGCAAATCCGGCCTCATCAAGAACGTCGGTAACCATCTTTGCTGTACCAACTTTCAACAGTCCTTTATCTGTTGCAACTAATGCCTTGTGAAGATTAAGACGCGCCAATACTTCCGGCAACTGCTTGCGTGCACCGGCTCCGAAGTAAGAAACTTCGTTGAGAATAAATCTGTTAATCATGTTTTTTAATAAAAAGAATATTGGTTAGTAATTAATAATCTCATTTGCAAAGTTACGAAATTTATTTTATTATTGCGTGTGATAATACATTTATAACTTTACATGGGTAATTTTCACAACCTTTCACAAGACTAAGATTATAAAATTTCTTGCCACTTATTATTAAGGTTGCCGGATGTCAAAACAGTCTAAGAACATAACTTCCTTAGACTTTGATATTTTTTAAAGACAACAATCACAACGTATTATCCAGACGGCGCCATTACGCCTCTGGATATGAAAAGAAAACAAATACTATCAACAAGCCATAAACGTCTACAAATACAATGACACCCAACCATTCAATTATTTCAATAATTTTCTCTCGCCATTATCACCACTTTCCAATATACTCATCTGATGAATGGCTATTTGGTTAAGTTTTATAAGCCGTTCGCTTTGAGAAATGCCTTGTTCTATAAACACTGCATTCAGGTTCTCCATATTAGACAGGCAGATAAGCTCATTGACGGTAGCATAATCACGAATATTACCATTCAAATCAGGATTGGCTTCTCTCCATTGTTTTGCCGTAATTCCAAACATAGCCACATTCAATACGTCTGCCTCATTTGCGTAAATAACATTTGCTTGTTTCTGAGTAACTTCATTTGGAATAAGATTATGCTTGATAGCATCAGTATGTATACGGTAATTGATTTTTGACAGTTCACGTTTAGCCGACCAGCCCAACTGACGAAGTTCGTCGGTCTTCAGGCGCTGAAACTCTTCAATCAAATATAACTTGAATGTAACACTTATAGCAGAGCCAAACTCAAAAGCAATATCTTTATGCGCATATGTACCACCATAACGTCCCTTTTTAACAAAAATACCGATGGCATCGGTACGTTCTATCCATTCAGAAGCACTAAGTACAAAAGACGGCAGACCTGCATTTCGCCTAAAGTGGTCAAATTCGACCACTTTAAAATTTGGGTTATGGATAATTTCCCACGTTCCAAGAAATTCTATTGTATAACGATTTCTTATCCAATTCTTAATGACATCAGCCGACCTGCTGTCGCCTTCTTTTGCTGAAGCCATGTCTGTAAGGGATATGTAATCTTGGTCTTCCCTGTGAAAAACATTTATTTGTGTGTTTTGAACCGTTATTTTTACCATTATAATCAATGTTTTTGAGTTTCCTCACAAAGATAACGATAATTTATGAAAACATAGCAGCCGGAACAATTTTTCAATATCATTCTTTGATTACTCTGATTGTATTCTGTGAACATGTTTCTACCTTATAAGCTGTAATTAACCACTTGAAAACATAAAAAATGCCTGCCTCGGACAATGTCTGGGCAGGCACAGAGAGCCGCACAGCGGCGGATTTAATAACTCTTATTTAGTAACGATGATGCCTCCTAAAGGCTGCATGGTAACTTTGAGCATGCCTTTAGAGTCAACCTTTACGGTTTTAAGCGCAGACGAAGCTATGGCCTCGCCCTTTTTCTTCTTGTTGTCGGCATAAAGTTTCACCTTCTGCCCGGCAAACATGGGCAGACAGACGGTCAAGGTCATCGGCTTCCCGGTGCCGTTGAGTCCGCCTACATACCAGTCGTTGCCGTGGCGGCGGGCCATAACAACATATTTTGTCGGATATCCGTCGATAAAGCGTGTCTCGTCCCATGCAGCAGGCACGGTCTTCAGAAAGTCTTTCTCAAACTGCGGCAGACTGCCGATATTGTCGGGTTGAACGGCTATACACTGCACGCTGGCCTGATTGGTTATGGCCGTAGCCATCTCAAACACGTCGGTCGTGCGGCGATAGTTGCCGCTGTCAGTGCCGCGCCCCATGCGGTGCTTCATTATCACTCCGCCCCAGTCCATGCTTCCAATGGCGTTACGCGAGAAGGGGTGCATGGTGAGCTCGAAGCCTTCGAGGTCGCAGTGTCTCTGCGAGAAATATACATTCTCTGATGCGAGCACGGCCTCGCTGCCCACATAATTGGGATACATGCGCTCCCAGCCGCGCGGAATGGTGCATCCGTGGAATATCACCTGCAGCCCGTAGCGGTTGGCATCGCTCAATATGTCTTCATAAAGGCGCATCGTCTCCTGCTTGTCGCCGCCGAAGAAGTCTACCTTTATGCCTTTCACGCCGATGCTCTTCAGCCATTTCATCTCGCGCTCGCGTGCCACGGCCGTATTCATACAGTGGCGCGGCGACTGCGGAGCGTCGTTGGCAAAGCCGTTGGAGTTATACCAAAGCAGCAGACTAACGCCCTTTGACTGCGCGTAGCGGCTCAGCTCAGCCATGCGGTCGCGCCCTATGTTTACGTCCCATGCGGCATCAACAAGCGTATACTTGTAGCCCATCTCTGCAGCGAGATCGATGAAAGCCACCTGGTCGTCGTAGTTGATCGAGTTGTCCTGCCACAGCAGCCAGCTCCATGTGTAGCGGCCGGGCTTGTAGTCGGTTGAAGCCTCATACTTCGGTTCCACTACATCAAAAGGCACCGTTGTCTCAACAATAGGCTTCAGCGTCCTGCCAACGGTAACGGTGCGCCACGGCGTTGAGCCAGGCACGGGAATGGCGGCAAACTCGCTCCCGAATCCGTTGTTCTCGCCCTTGTCTGGAAAAGCCACCGTGTAGCCACGGCCCTCGGCATAGTCGCTGAGATGTGAGCCGCAGTAGCCGGCGTCAACACCGGTCTCGCTCACCAGCGCCCATCCGTCGTTGCCGATGCGGAACAGGCACGGAAAGGTGTATCCACGGCCAAAAGCCGACTTCACGTTCATGGGCGCGTCTGCCGTATAGTCTTCCTCATAGCTCGGCTTTGTGCGCATCCATCCGGTCATGGGACCTATCTGCGGACACAGAAACGTGGTGGTGTTTTCGGGGAAGTTGAAGCTGCTCGCCTCACTGTATATCACGGTGCAGCGGCAGTCGCTGCCCTCTATAGGCAGCAGGGTGTAGCGATATGCAAGGTCGTTGTCCGACACACAGAACGTAACCTTCATCTTCTTGCCGTCTTCTTTTCTGAAAACCACGTCGAGCCTGTTGGCCACATAATGCACAGACGATGTCTTTGTCCTCGTTATATCATACTTCTTGTCTATCTTGCTTTCTTCAGAATCTACGATTGTCAGCCCCGAAGTGAAGTCGGCAACATCAGTTTTCAGTCCGAGGGCCGACCTGCCGAGCATGGCCGTACCGTCGTAATTCACCTCATACTCAGGCTTTCCGCCGTCATCAGATATGCTGACAACGAGTTTGCCGTCGGGCGACTTCACATCCACCTTGGCTGCATCTGCGCCTAAGGAAGCCAATAAGACGAATGATAAAATAAACAGGTTTTTCATTTTTCTCTATATTTTTTATTCTCAGTTTCAATCATATTAAGCCACATTCAGATTCACCCCTGCCCCAATGTCCTCAGCAGCAAGTCTATAACACAAGGCCAGAGGGTCTGCTGCCACACTGCACTACAAAAGCGGAACGGCAGACAAAACACCACAAAATTACAAAAATATTTGCAAACGCGATAACACATAATCGACATAATTTATACAAATAAAAAACATTGCCTCGCTGCCGGAAGCCCCGGCTGTGTCTACCCCATGCAGCACCCGCCATCTCCCTGTCTGCAAAAGGTGGCAAATCAGCGTCTGAAAGCATACCTTTTGCATGCCAAAAGGCCACATATCGCAACGTAAAAGGTATGCTTTTGCAGAGGCATAAAAACATAGTCAGAATATGACTATCAAACCGCATGCGTCTTAATTCAGCACGCACGCAGACGCTGTCAACCGGCAACAGGAAACAACAATGAGGAAAAATATTAATAACTATTTTGGATAAAAAGATTTTTCAACAGACTCATCACTCATCACATCGGCATATAAGCCTCTGTATGTCAACACCTTATGATGTGACGAGTTGCATTTTCAACTCGTCACAGCCTGCCATTACGGGCTGATTTTGGCGTAAATCATACTTGAATTCTATGATAATCCGGCCGAAAAACATGTTGCATGATGAGCCGTGATGAGTTGAAAATGCAACTCATCACACTATAAAAAGCTGACAGTCAGGATATTAACATCACTTGTGACGAGTGATGAGTTTTTACAAAAAAACTTTTATCGCCATAGCGTCAAGACAGACCGCAATGAATGTCGCACGGCTATACTGAAACGGAAAAAATCACAAAGGGGCATAAACGAAAAAATGCCCCGATACCACATCGGAGCAAATTCTTTCTGTTTGAATGTCTTAGTCTTTAGTATTAATGTAGCATGTAATTCTGAAAATCTTTATTATCGTGAGCAAAGGTAGACAAAAAAATTGACACAAATCAAAAATATATGTAGTTTAGTCAAAAAAACTACGTAAACGTTTACGGAATATGATTATATTTTATAACTTTTTAGACGAAAATAAAAACAATTTGTCAGCACCGCTAAACAGCCCGTAACGTTAAGCAAGAGTTAAGAGTTTCGTTTTATTTTGTATTTCAACATAAAAAATGTAACTTTGTATTTATTATGTATCAAAGATTGAAATCAACTGATGAAAGAATTTGTAATCTCTGAAGTAAAAGCCGAAACGGCCATACTGGTAGGACTGATAACCCAGGAACAGAACGAAGCCAAGACAAAAGAGTATCTCGACGAACTGGAGTTTCTGGCAGATACAGCAGGCGCCGTAACCGTAAAGCGGTTTACGCAGAAAGTGGGCGGCCCTAACCAGACCACGTATGTAGGCAAAGGAAAACTTGAAGAAATAAAACAATATATAAAGGATGAGGAAGACGCCGAACGCGAAATCGGAATGGTGATATTCGACGATGAGCTGTCGGCCAAGCAGATACGCAACATCGAAAACGAACTTAAGGTGAAGATTCTTGACCGCACTTCGCTCATTCTCGACATATTTGCCATGCGCGCACAGACAGCCAACGCCAAGACGCAGGTGGAGCTGGCACAATACAGATACATGCTGCCGCGACTGCAGCGACTGTGGACTCACCTTGAGCGCCAGGGAGGCGGAAGCGGCTCGGGCGGCGGAAAAGGTTCTGTGGGACTGCGCGGACCGGGTGAGACTCAGCTCGAGATGGACCGCCGAATAATCCTTCAGCGCATGTCGCTGCTGAAGCAGAGGCTGGCCGAAATAGACAAGCAGAAGACCACACAGCGCAAGAACAGGGGACGACTGATACGTGTTGCGCTCGTGGGATACACCAACGTGGGCAAGTCTACCATAATGAACCTGCTCGCAAAGAGCGACGTCTTTGCCGAGAACAAGCTGTTTGCAACGCTCGACACCACGGTGCGCAAGGTGGTTATTGAGAACCTGCCGTTCCTGCTCGCCGACACAGTGGGATTCATACGCAAGCTGCCCACCGACCTTGTTGACTCGTTCAAGAGCACACTCGACGAGGTGCGCGAGGCCGACCTGCTGCTGCATGTGGTAGACATATCACACCCCGACTTTGAGGAGCATATAAAGGTTGTCGACAACACGCTGAAGGATCTCGGATGCGCCGACAAGCCGTCGATGATAATCTTCAACAAGATAGACTCATACACATGGGTGGAAAAAGACCCTGACGACCTCACTCCGGCAACGAAGGAGAACGTTACGCTCGACGAACTGAAGAAGACGTGGATGGCAAAACTTAACGACAGCTGTCTGTTTATCTCGGCTAAGAACAAGACTAACATTGAAGAGCTGAGAGACACCCTGTATAAGACGGTGCGTGAACTGCATGTACAGAAGTATCCCTACAACGATTTTCTGTATCCAATAGAATAAAAGACTTTACGCCATGGACGGATACTGACTCCTGACCAACGAAGAGATTGACATTCTCGAGGAGAAAGGATGTACGGCTGAAGTTCAGCAAACAGAAAATCAGAAAGTCATATTATTATATGACATAAAATAAAAGAAGGACTTTTATAATAAATGTTAATTGCAGTTTATAATATCCACATCAATACGTTATAACAGTAAACAAAGCAAAATATGGAGCAGACCGGGTTTGAACAAATAGCAAAATCAACAAGAGCAAAAGCTGTGGCAACAGCCCGCGCTCTCTCCATGAGTATTGACGAAACTGAAGATATTGCTCAGAATGTAATACTAACGCTCGACGGACTGAAAAAGACGTGGATGGCCAAGCTGAACGACAACTGCCTGTTTATCTCGGCAAAAAACAAGATTAACATTGAAGAACAGGGAGACACTCTGCATAAGACAGTGCGCGAACTGCACGTACTGAAGTGTCCCTACAATGATTTAATCGAATAAAACTTTACGCTATGGAAGAATACAGACTTCTGACCAACGAAGAGATTAACATTCTTGAAGAGAACGGATGTACGGCTGAAGACTGGACAAACATTAATGTGGCCGACGACTTTCAGCCTACTTATATAAAGAACGTCAACTTCTATGGCGAAATCTTTATGGGTGTATTCGAAAAGAACATTGAGGTGTCTAATGGATTTGTCAGGCACTCAGGTATAAGAAACGCCACGCTGCGCAACGCATATATAGGCGACAACTGCCTGATAGAGAATATCGGCAACTATATAAACAACTACGCCATAGGCGAAGAATGCTGCATCTGCAACGTGTGCACCATGGAGACAACGGCCGAAGCCACCTACGGCGAAGGCAACACCATATCCGTGCTCAACGAAGCCGGCAACGGCAATGTCATTCTGTTCAGTGGCCTGACAAGCAACCTGGCGGCGCTGATGATACGCAACGCAGCCGACAAGGAGTTTACGGCGGCAATAAGGGGCATCGTGAAAGACGACATTGAGCGCAGGGCGAGAGAGAAAAGCACTGTGGGCAACAACGTGAAAATAGTGAACACGGCCGAGATAACCAACACGCACATCAGCGACAACTGCGAGATTAACGGGGCAAGCCGCATAAGCGACTGCACCCTGGCATCGGGTCTCGAGGACAACGTGTTCATTGGTTCGGGCGTTATATGCGAAAACTCTATCGTCACCGACGGCTCTGCCGTACTCAACGGCGCCAACATAACCAACTGCTTTGTGGGCGAGGCATGCCAGATAACGAACGGATTTACGGCCGAAAGCAGCCTGTTTTTCGCCAACTGCTACATGAGCAACGGCGAGGCGTGCGCCGCCTTCTGCGGCCCGTTCTCGGCAAGTCATCACAAGAGCACGCTGCTCATAGGCTGCATGCTCTCGTTCTATAATGCAGGCTCTGCCACCAACTTCAGCAACCATGCCTACAAGATGGGGCCTATACACTACGGATGCCTTGAACGCGGAACAAAGACGGCAAGCGGCTCTCATCTGCTGCTGCCGGCCAACATTGGCGCCTTCTCGGTGTGCCTGGGCAAGATAACCAACCATCCCGACACAAGGAACCTGCCGTTCTCGTATATCATATCAGACGGAAGGGAGACCTTCGTCGTGCCCGGAATAAACATCACCACCGTAGGCCTATACCGCGACATACGCAAGTGGCCGCGGCGCGACGTGAGAATACAGAGCAGCCGCAAGAGCCTGATAAACCACGACTGGCTGAGTCCGCTGACCATAAACGAGATTATCGCGGGCAAGGAGACTCTTGAACAGATGCGTGAGTCTCAGGGTGAAGACACGGCCTTCTACACCTGCGGAGGATGCAAGATAAGCCGCAACTCGCTCGAACGCGGCATCCGGCTCTACGACATGGCAATAAAGCTGTTTGCCGGCGACGTCGCAGCGGGATACGACCTTACGGCTGAAGGACGCGACTGCGGCACGGGCGAATGGGGCGACCTGGCTGGCATGCTGCTGCCCGAACAGGAAGAGCGCAACATAGTGAACGCCATAAGCAACGGCTATCTGCGCAGCACTGCCGACATAGACATGTTCATGAAAAACGTAAACGAGCGCTACGGCGAATATCTCATAACATTCACACGCAACATCATTGCATCACAACTCGGCACTGACGACCTGACCGAAAGCGGCATAGAGCAGATTATACAGCAAGGAAGGGCTGCCAAGGAGGCATGGATAAGCGAGATACGCAAAGACGCCGAAAAGGAATACAGCATGGGCGACGTGGAGCATGCCGTGCTCGAAAAGTTTATCACGCAGCTTGAAGAAGAATAACGGAGAAGGTGCGGACAATAACGGAAGAAAAAATCTAATAAAGGAAAAACTGAATTATAACAACAGCAATGAAAAATTTTAAGGTATTCATTTATGTATTTCTTCTCATGTGCGGACTATCGGCCGCAGCCAAGGAATACAAGTATCAAACCGTCAAGGGCGATTTGATGAACACAAGGATTTACACCCTCGACAATGGTCTGACGGTGTATCTGTCAGTAAACAACGAGAAGCCGCGTATACAGACGTATATCGCCGTGCGTACCGGAAGCCGCAACGACCCGCCTGAGGCGACTGGTCTGGCCCACTATCTTGAGCACATCATGTTCAAGGGTACACGCAACTTCGGTACCATCGACGCTGCTAAAGAGGCCGTGCTGCTCGACTCTATACAGAACCGCTTTGAGGTTTACCGCACTCTGAAAGACTCTCTTCAGCGCCGCGCCTACTATCAGCAGATTGACAGTCTGTCGCAGCTTGCAGCCAAATACTTCATCCCCAACGAGTATGACAAGCTGATGTCGTCTATCGGTGCTGAGGGAACCAACGCCTATACGAGCAACGACGTTACATGCTACGTTGAGGACATACCTGCCAACGAGCTTGAAAACTGGGCAAAGATAGAGTCTGACCGTTTCCAGAACATGGTAATACGCGGATTCCATACTGAGCTTGAAGCCGTATACGAGGAATACAACATCAGCCTCGGAAACGACAACCGCAAGCTGTTTGCAGCCTTAAACGCCATGCTCTTCCCCGGACATCCCTACGGCACACAGACCACTATCGGTACACAGGAGCACCTGAAGAATCCGTCGATAGTAAACATCAAGAATTACTTCAGCCGCTATTATGTGCCAAACAACACGGCTATCTGCATGGCCGGCGACTTCGATCCGGACAAGGCCATAGCCATAATCGACAAGTATTTCGGCACATGGAAGCCCAACCCCAACCTCTCACAGCCCGAATATGCGCCTATACCTGAACGCACTGCACCGGCCGACACAACCGTAGTAGGCCAGGAGTCTGAGCGCATATACATGGCATGGAGATTCGACAAGGCTGCATCTTTCCAGAACGACACTCTCGACGTTATCTGCGACATGATGTCTAACGGCAAGGCCGGACTGATGGACCTCGACCTCGACCAGCAGATGAAATGGCTCGGCGGCGGTGCTTTCACTTATCCGCTGGCTGAATATTCAGGATTCGTAATGGCAGGATTCCCCAAGGAGGGTCAGTCGCTCGACGACGTCAAGGGGCTGCTCCTGGGTGAGATTGAGAAGATAAAGAAGGGCGAGTTCAGCGAGAACCTGCTGAAGGCCGTCATCAACAACAAGAAACTGCAGTTCTACAACACTCTTGAAAGCAACGAGGGACGTGCCAATATGTATGTAGACGCCTTCATCAACCGCCAGAAATGGAGCGACGTGGTAGGCAGACTCGACAGAATTTCAAAAATAACAAAGCAGCAGATTGTAGACTTTGCAAACAAATACTTCAAAGATAATTACATCGCCGTTTACAAACGTATAGGCGAAGACACATCTATCAAGAAGATCGACAAGCCGCATATCACCGCGATACCTACCAACCGCGACCTGCAGAGCGCATTTGTTACAGAGATCGTAAACTCTAAGACAGAGCCCATACAGCCTAAATTTGTTGACTTCAACAAGGATCTTACAAAGGGCGAGACTAAGAAAGGCCTGCCAGTGCTCTACGTAAAGAACACCGAGAATGGCCGCTTCATGCTGAACTATTACTACAAATTCGGCGAGACAAGCAACAAGTGGCTGCCTTACGCTACTGAATACTTCAACTATCTCGGCACAGACAAGATGACAGCCGAGCAGCTGAAACAGAAGTTCTACGAGCTGGCTTGCTCTTACAGCATCAACGTAGGCTCAAGAACCCTGCAGGTAAGCATCAGCGGTCTGGCAGAGAATATGACCGAAGCCATGACACTCATGGAAGACTTCATTGCCAACGCGAAGGTTGACAAGGATGCTTATGACAAATATGTAGGCATTGTTGAAAAGTCGCGCGCCGACAATAAACTCGACCAGAGAGTGAACTTCAACAGACTGCAGCAGTACGGAATGTACGGTCCTTACAATGGTGCACGCAATATGCCGTCGTCAACAGAACTGAAGGAGATGGATCCGCAGAAACTTGTAGACATGATAAAAGACCTGAAGAACTACAAGCACAGCGTTCTGTACTATGGCCCGATGGACCTGAAGACTCTTACTGCCACTATCAACAAGAAGCACAAGACAGCCAAGAAGCTTGCCGACGTGCCGCAGAACAAGCCTTATAAGCTGCAGCAGACTGCTCAGAACGAAGTGCTCATCGCTCCTTATGACGCAAAGAACATATACATGATTCAGTATCACAATGAGGGCAATACATGGAACGCAGAGCAGGAGCCGATAGCAGCACTGTTCAACGAATATTACGGAGGAGGCATGAACACCGTTGTATTCCAGGAGCTGCGTGAGGCACGCGGCCTTGCCTACAGCGCATTCGCAATGTACGGCACACCAAGTTACAAGGACGACACTGAATTTGCATATACATACATCATCTCACAGAACGACAAGATGATGGACTGCATCAACACGTTCAACAGCATCTTGGACACCATGCCGCAGTCTGAAAAGGCATTTGAGCTGTCAAAGCAGGCACTGATGAAGCGTCTTGCCACATCACGCACAACCAAGACCGGCATTCTCAACGCATACATCAACGCAGAAAACCTCGGCATCGACTACGACATCAACAAGAAGATTTATGAGGCTGTGCCCTCACTGACACTTGAGGATGTTGCTAAGTTTGAAAAAGAGAACATGGCAAACAAGCCTTACCGCTACATGATTCTCGGCGATGAGAAACAGCTCGACATGAAGGCTCTTGAGAAGATTGGTCCTGTTAAGAGACTTACAACTGAAGAAATCTTCGGATATTAATACACAACGCCGCCCGGGACACACGTTCCGGGCGGTTTTGTATCATAACCAAACTGACAGTAAGATTACTTATTTTCATAAATCAAGAGCAACCGTCAACAGGCGGCTCATAAACCGACAAAAGGGCTCATAACGTTACGCCCAAGACAGCAAAATTATATACACTACAAACAAACTTAGGATTAACATAAAACGATGGGGCGCGCTGTATCTATGCAG
>ERZ791608.858-NODE-858-length-12373-cov-2.087920_pt1 | contig 12373 bp, 9 predicted proteins | sample MGYA00510276_ERZ791608 | MGnify/ENA primary metagenome ERZ791608 (study PRJEB30046, sample SAMN00791908) | human gut metagenome | study: EMG produced TPA metagenomics assembly of the A metagenome-wide association study of gut microbiota in type 2...
TCCTGTATGCTGATGGATGGATTCTCCAATAGTGCGTAAATCTCTTGCAGGGTATAATGTATAATCCATTCTTTGGGGGATTTTCCGCTTACCAGGGTCAAGGCTTCAGTCAGGTATTTGGAGGAAACATGCAACTTTTCGGCATAGAACGCCACTTCTTTGTTTTCTTTGTAATGCTTTAACAGCAAATCCAGAAAAAAGTATCCGATTTCTTCTTTATGCAAGGTGGTGACTTTATGTTCTTTTACCGTGCTGTAATAGTCTGCATAAAGTTCCAGAAAAGGTAATTTCAGCAGATTGGTAATAGATTCTTTTGTAAATAAATAAGTTGGCGAAGTGGCTCTGTTGTATAATAACCGGAAATAGATGGAGAACTGTTCCGCTTTCTCTTGGGATAGCGAATAGACGCAGTGGGTCTGGGTGTAGGTATGAAAACCGGTCGGAAAACGTTTGATACTTCCATTGATCACGTCATAAAAAAGGACATTTGAAAAAGTACAATAGTCGATGGTGAAAGTCGGGCTGGATTTTATAAATGAAACCAGGAATCCCGGCATGAAAATAAGAATGTCGTTTGCGCAAATAACATATTTCCGGAGGCCAACCTGGATCTCGGCATTTCCTTCGGTACATATACCCAAAACTCCTGCCGGCATATAAGAGGGGTATTTGCTGAAAGGCACTGTGTGCGCATCCATATAAATACTGAAATCTTGGTCGGACAGTCCTTCTTTGGTATCCTGTGGTTTTGGGTTATTATATAACATACTTTGTATCAAATCTAGCTTCACAAAATTAGAATTTAATGATACATTCCACCGGGAGTAGTGGACATAAGGGAAAATAAAACGGAAAAAAACTACGTGTATTTGATTTTTTTAATATACTGATAGGAAAACAATTTGAGCTTTCCGTAAGTTGTAGGAGAACACGGAAAATTATTCTTTTTTACAGAAAGAAGGGTGAATTCAAAAAGACCGTTTGATTGGTTTTTGAATTCACCCTTTATGAATGGATCGGAGTTATTTTTGCGCCAGTAATTTGGCTATGGCACGGTCGGGTTTCCCGGTTTCTGTCAGGGGAAGTTTGAATACCGGAACAAAACGTTTGGGACGCCAGTAGGGAGGTAATTGATGTGTGCAGGTCTGTTCTATGTCGTCGGGCAGTTGTCCTTCGGCAAGCAGTACAATGATTTCTCCGAATTTTTCGTCGGGGGCGGAGGTGATCAGGAAAGGAACGGACAGGTGTTCTTTCAATGCGGCCTCTACTTGTTCTATCTGCACTTTTACTCCTCCTGTATTGATCGTGTTGTCTTTTCTGCCTAGAATGCGGAATTGGTTCTGTCCGTTTATCTCGGCTATGTCATTGGTCACCAGTTCTTTTTCGCAAATTTCGGGAGCGTATATCACCAAGGTGTTTTCTTTACTCAGACGGATCTGTATGCTCTCGAAAGGGGTGTACCAGTCTGAAGCTTCAGGACCGTTCAGTCTGCGTAGGGCAATGTGTGACAAGGTTTCGGTCATGCCGTAGGTAGACCATACGGCATGGGGGAAATCTTTTAACGCAGCGTTCAGTTGGGAGTCGATAGGACCGCCTCCGATAATGAGGTGTCTGATTTGTTGCAATATCGCTTTCTCTTCGGGAACTTGCAGTGAGTTATAGACTTGCATGGGGATCATGGCGGCAAAGACGGGTGCTTTTGTCAGGTCTTTTAAAGGATGTCCGGAGGGGGTGACAGGCAGCAAGTCCAGTCCCGCTACCAAGGCACGTATTACCACCATTTTTCCGGCAATGTATTGCAAGGGCATACAAAGCAGGGCGGAATCTTCTTTTTGCAGTCCGAGGAAGGAACAGGTGAGGCAGGCGCTTTCCATCATGCGTTCTTTTTCTACATACAGTTCCTTGGGTTTGCCGGTGGAGCCTGAAGTATGTACCGGCAGGGTGTCTGCCGGGTCAAACCATTCGGAAAGAAAGGAGAAAAGTTCCTGCCGGAAGCTTCGGTTGTCGGCAGGGATATTCATTCTTACCATTTCAATTTCCCAGTTGGAGTAGGGGATGCTTTCTATCAGAATGGTCTGTTTGTTTCTATTGGTGCAGAATTTTGTCATTGTTTCAGCCAGTTTAGTAAGTCGGGTTCTTGTTCTTCGGGGTGGAACCAAAGGCAGTCCCCTTCGATGTGAAGCGGATAGTCTATATTGTCGGTAAACAGCAAGCCGGTACCTAGTCCTTGGGGGAGGGCGGGCTGCAAGGTGGCACACCATTGTGCGATGGCATTCAGTCCGATATTGGACTCCAGAGCGGAAGTGACCCATGAGCCGATGCCTCTTTCAGCCGCCAGTTCCATCCATTCTTCGGAGCCGCTGATTCCTCCGTGCAGAGAAGGTTTCAGGATAATGTACTGAGGACGGATGGTTTCCAGCAATTCTATTTTCCGGTCGCGCCGGTTGATGCCTATCAGCTCTTCATCCAGTGCAATGGGAAAGGGGGTGGCGGCACAGAGCCGGGCCATTTCATTCCATTGCCCCGCACGGATGGGCTGTTCGATGGAATGGAGCTGGAATTCGGAAAGACGATGTAACTTTTCGAGGGCATCGGCAGGAGAGAAAGCACCGTTGGCATCTACACGCAGTTCGATTTGGGCTGGGGTGAAATGCCGGCGGATGTGCGCCAGCAGCTCCAGTTCCTTTTCAAAGTCGATGGCGCCTATTTTGAGTTTGATGCAGCGGAAGCCTTGCTGCATCTTTTCCCCGATGCGCCGGTACATCTCGTCAAAGTTTCCCATCCAGATGAGTCCGTTGATGGGGATGCCCTCTTTGCCTTTGCTGAACGGGGTGTGCCAGAATTGCAGGCTGCGTGCCCGGAAATGCAGCAGGGCGGTTTCCATTCCGAACAGGATGGACGGATAGGGAAGCAAGGCTTCCCGGTCTATTTCCCCGTTCTTTTCCAGGTTCTTGCAGGCAGTGGCCAACACCTCGTCGTATGAGGGGATATCGTCACAACTCAGGGCAGGGAGAGGGGCACATTCACCCACGCCATAGTGGCGGCTGCCGGTGTCGGTGAGGAGGATGTACCATACATTCCGGGTGGTATATACTCCTCTGGAAGTACCTGCCGGTTGCTTGAAGTGTAATTGTTTTTTTATAATTCGGGTTTGGAACATTCTTATTAGTGATTAGTGGTTAATGGGAAGCAAGGAGGACTATTGGGTTGTCCTCCACCGGAAAAATGAACCACTGATTATGGGAACTTCGGATAATCCTGGAACCGTGGCTTGCGTTTTTCCAAAAATGCCTTTCCTCCTTCCTGTGCTTCCTCTGTCATGTAATACAGCATGGTGGCATCTCCGGCAAGTTCTTGTATGCCGGCTTGTCCGTCCAGTTCGGCATTCAGTCCGGCTTTGATCATACGAAGAGCGAGCGGGCTGTGCTCCATCATCTTTTCTGCCCATGCCACGGTTTCGTCTTCCAGGCGGTCGAAAGGAACGACTGTATTGACCAATCCCATTTCCAGTGCTTCCTGTGCGGAGTATTGACGGCAAAGGAACCATATTTCACGGGCTTTCTTCTGCCCTACGATGCGTGCCAGATAGGAAGAGCCGAATCCGGCGTCGAAGCTGCCTACCTTGGGACCTGTCTGTCCGAAAATGGCATTCTCTGAGGCAATGGTCAGATCGCATACCACATGCAGCACATGACCGCCGCCGATGGCGTAACCGTTTACCATGGCGATGACCGGTTTAGGCAGTGACCGGATTTGCTTTTGTACGTCCAGCACATTCAGACGGGGAACTCCATCTGTGCCGATATAGCCGCCATGCCCCTTTACGTGCATATCTCCCCCGCTGCAGAAGGCTTTGTCGCCTGCTCCGGTCAGAACCACTACATTGATATCCTGGCACTCGCGGCAGTAATACAGGGCGTCGCTGATTTCCGAAGTGGTGGTGGGGGTGAACGCGTTGCGGTAACGCGGACGGTTGATGGTGATTTTCGCTATTCCGTTGTAAAAGTCAAACAGAATATCCTGATATTCTTTGATGGTTTTCCATTCTCTTGTTTCCATTATTCATTTTTATTTTTAAGTCCGTGATAATATTCTCTTAACAGGGTGGTGTCTTTTTCCTTGTCGGTAAACACCTCCAGCAGCATGGGTTGCATCCGTGTCTCGGGTGAGGTGAATGGCTGCATCGCTTCTTCCAGCTCTTCTTCTCCGGTCACTTTCATGTAAATAAAGCCGCGTTCTTCCGCCCAGCCTTTGGCGGTGGTGTAATGCTCGGCTGTGATAAACTCCCTGGAACGGCTTGATTTGTCCATTCCAGGCAGGGTGTGGAATATTTCTCCTCCTTCGTTATTCAGTAACAGGATGCGGATGTTGGCACCGTAATTTTGATTCCACAGTGCGTTCATGTCATAGAAGAAGCTCAAGTCGCCTATGATGATGAAATTCAGCTTGCTGGAAGCGGCGGCATAACCGATGGCGGTGGACAGGGAGCCTTCTATGCCGTTCACTCCCCGGTTGCAACAGATTTCCACCTGGGGAGGAACTGTAAATAACTGTGCATAGCGCACGGTGGAGCTGTTTGCCAGATGCAGGGCACAGGGTTCGGGCAATGCCCGGATGAGTTTTCCGATAACGGAGATTTCGGAATAAGCAAGGTCCGGCATCGGAATGGTTTTGCAATAGTTTTCCCACATCAGCGGATAATGGGTAGGTTTGTTGTCCAGCAGGAAAGCTATTTTTTCCAAGAACTCAAACGGATCCATCTCGATGACGGTGGTCAGGCAACCGTATAAATCGGCTATCTTCCCGTCGGCGGCAACATGCCAGTGTTCGCGCGGGGGATGATTGCGCAGGTATTTCTTCAATTGTTTGGATACGATGTGTCCGCCGTAGGTAATCAGTATTTCGGGGGCCATGTCTTCCTGGCGTTCCGGTGTCATGGAATAAACGGCGGCGTCGAAATTCTTGATAGGAATGCCGGGGATGGTCTGGTTGCCCAGATGTTCCGTCAGCCAGGCGAAATGTTTATAAAGCGGTTTCACATATTTTTTCTCGAACAGGTAAATCAGATTCATCTGGCCTACCACAACCATGCGCTTGTTGTACTTGTTCAGCCGTTCGATCAGTTCCTTATAGTCACGGTCGTACACGCTCAGTCCCTGATAACGGGTGATGACACGTACTTCGGGAAGTGTTTTGGCGGTGAAGCGGTAAATGGGTTCGGAAATGGGTACATTGATATGTACAGGCCCTTTGCCGTGGTGGGTGGTTTCCAGTATGGCTTCGTTGATAAGGCGGTTGCAAAACCATTCGTCTTCCTCAGTATGTACTTCGGGCAGGTTGACAGACATCTTGACTAACGTTCCGAACACATGGGGCTGGGGCAGGGTTTGTCCGTCCATTTGTCCTATCCAGGCAGCGGGGCGGTCGGCGGAAATGACAATCAGAGGTACTTGTTGGTAAAAGGCTTCGGCTACGGCAGGGTGCAGGTTCAGCAGGGCCGAACCGGAAGTGCAGCATACTGCGGCAGGGCCTCCCCCTTGTAAAGATAGGCCGATGGCAAAAAAACCGGCACTGCGTTCATCGGTTACAGAATAACAAGTGAAGTCCTCTATATTGGCCAGAGTATGTACGATGGCAGCATTACGGCTGCCGGGACAAAGCACTATTTTCCGCACACCGTGCGCTTTGAGAAGTGCCACCAACTGAAGTATGTTCTTTTTGTCTGAATACATTATTCTTCTACTTTAATTGTTTCCATTTATTTATTTATAAAGTCAGGATGAAGGATGCTCCGCATCGTATTCATCTTGTCTCCCGTTTCCATCCATTCCGATTCTACTTCCGAGGAAGCCAGTATTCCTCCTCCTGCATACAGGATGGCTTCACCCGGCTTTATTTCCATGCAGCGCAGATTGACGTAGATATCGGTATGCCCCTCTGTGTCCAGCCAGCCGGTGAATCCGGAATAATAACTGCGGTCGTACCCTTCATTGTCCGGAATAAACCGGAAAGCCTCCTCTTTGGGCAGGCCGCAGACGGCGGGAGTGGGATGGAGTTCTTGCAATAAATCGCCTATATGGTCTGTATTTTTCAACAAGAAATAAAAATCGGTCTTGAGGTGTACCAATTGTCCGGCACGGGCGGTATAAGGACCTTTTTCCGTCATCTTGTTGCCGAATCTTTTGGCGATCCGGCGGATGTAATCAGCCACATAGCCCTGCTCTTCCCGGTTCTTCTTGTCCCAGTCTGTCGGCATCACTTCGTTCTGCATCGGCATGGTACCGGCCAGGGCCACGGTGTGCCATTCTTTGCCGTGTCCGCTTAATAAGATTTCCGGTGTGCTGCCCAGCCAGGTTCCGGAAGCAGGGGTGTGGCATAGGTAAATCATCATGCGCGGATAGTTGTTGCAGGCCCGGACAAAAGCGCCGAGTGGTGAAAAATCATCTCCGATATGTCTGGCGGAAGAACGTGACAGAACCAGTTTCTGGAACCGCTTCTCTTGTAAGGGAGTGATGAAACGCCCGAATGCGCGGGTATATTGTTCTTTATCCGTTTCTTCGGAAACAAAAGGGGAGAGTTCACTCTGCCGGCTTTTGCAGGTGAGCAGGGCATCCGCACATTCCAGTGAAGACAGTGCTTCGCTGATTTCGCTCCAGTCGTATGCGGTGACATCCGGACGGATAAGTACCAAGGGATGTTCCTCCGATATCTGGAAAGGAGCCATGACAAATCCTTTCTTTCCATTCAGTTCCTGAATGTCCGCTAATTGTTCCACATCGCCCGAGGTTTGCAATACCAGGTAGCATTCGTCTGTCCAAGGTAACCGGTAGAGGGCGAAACCGAGGCGGCTGTGTGTCAGGCAATCCAATAATTTTTGCGTATGTATATCTGGTAGATTCATTTCTTTTTCAGTATGAAATTAACGACACGAACAGTAGAAACCAGTTGTCCTTGTGGAGTGGTGATATCTATATTCCATATATGCGAGGATCTGCCGCGGTGAATCAGTTTGCCGGTGGCGAATACTTTGCCTCCGACGGGCACGGCCGACAGATGATTTCCACTTACTTGTACTCCGCAGGCATATTCGTCTTCCCGGCATAGCGACGTAGAGCCATGCCCTGCCACAATCTCGGCCAGAGCCAGTGACGCGCCGCCGTTCAACATACCAAAGGGTTGTGAAGTACGATGGTCTACAGGCATTTCGGCATGTACCGCATCCTCGGTGGAGGGTAGAAACCGGATACCCAGATGTTCCGCCATCGAATTCGAATAATCAGGTTTGCAGGTTGTTTCTTCCATCATTTGTATGTCTGTTCTTTTCTATAGGGCTACAAAAATACATAAATTTTAGATGAAAAGGTGTTGTATGTATGTCTTTTACTAACAAAAACATTTATTTAAATTCAATTGTTTGGGAGCTTTTTCGATACTTATAATATATGATGCCGATGACGTCCGCTATAAACCATCCGATAGGAATAGACCACCAGATTCCGATGACCCCGATGGCAGGAATGCCGGCAAGCCAATAGGAAAGGGCTACACGGGTTCCCAACGATACCACTGTGAGCACTACGGACATTCCCGGCATACGGATGGCACGATAATATCCGTATAACAGGAACAAAATCCCGATTCCGCAATAAAACGCTCCCTCGATGCGTAAATAACTGATACCGATGTTCAGAATTTCCGTTTCGTGGGGGCGGACAAAAATCAGCATCAATGGTTTGGCGAATAAAAAGACCAGAATGGAAATGACCAGAGAGAAGAGAACGGTGGTAATCAAGGCACTTTTCACTCCTTTGCGGATCCGTTCCTCTTTTCTCGCTCCGAAGTTTTGGGCAATAAAGGTGGAAAAGGCATTTCCGAATTCCTGTACCGGCATATAGGCAAACGAGTCTATTTTTATTGCTGCCGCAAAGGCGGCCATGACTACAGTGCCAAAACTGTTGACCAATCCTTGTACCATGAGAATGCCCAGATTCATCACCGATTGTTGTACACAGGTCAGTGCGGAGAACGAAGTGATCTCTTTCAGGCAGTGACGGTCGAAATGCAGGTCGTTGCGGTGTAATCTCAGTTCGGGGTATTTCACGTAGGCATATCCCATAATTCCCAAAGCGGATACTCCCTGTGCGGCTACCGTGGCGATGGCTGCTCCCTTGATTCCCCAATCCAACTGCAAGATAAAGAACAAATCCAGCCCGATGTTCAGTACAACGGAAACCGCCAGAAACCAAAGAGGAGTGACGGCATCTCCTATGGCACGCAGCAATGCCGCATAGAAATTATAGATAAAGGTAAAGCCGATTCCCCAAAAGATAATCCACAAGTAATCATACATCATGCCATAAATATCTTTGGGAATCTGCAATATCCTGAGGATGGGATGAATCCAGACGAAAACCGCTATATTTAGAATCAATGTTACTGTGCCGATCAGCAGGACGGATACATAGATGCTACGGCGTAGGGAATCCGTCCGTCCGGCTCCATATTGCAAGGAAAAAACGGTTCCGCTTCCCATGGACAATCCCAGCAGGATGGAAATAAGGAAAACCATCAGCGTGTAGGCGGAACCGACGGCGGCCAATGCGCCGGAACCTATACATTGTCCTACAATCAGCGTGTCGGCTATGTTGTAACACTGTTGTAGCAGTGAGCCTATAATCATAGGTAAGGTAAAACGTAGCAGAGTGCCGGTGATGCCTCCCTGCGTCAAGTCTATTTTAGATAACATGATGTGCGTCTGTTCGATTCAATTTCTTATTTATTTTGAAATTTATTGCGAAGGTAGGGAATAAAATATCAAACAACAATAGAGATTGTCTATTTAATACTCGGAATGTTCTTTCTCCTTAAAAAGAGTTAACTTGATAATATTTTCCATAGGAAACTTTTTATTATAAGAAATATCATGTATGTTTGCATAAAGTTTCCATTGGAAAATATTAAATCAAATAAAATAGTTCGATTATGAAGTATATAGTAATAGGAGGCGTAGCAGGAGGTGCAACTGCTGCCGCACGTATCAGAAGAAACACGGAACAGGCGGAAATCATTTTGTTCGAGAAGGGAGAATACATTTCGTATGCCAATTGTGGTCTGCCTTATTATATAGGAGGTGTGATTGCGGAGCGGGAAAAATTGTTTGTACAGACTCCGGAGGCTTTCGGGAAACGTTTTAACATAGATGTGCGTACCCGGTCCGAGGTAATAGCCATCCATTCTGCCGATAAGACAGTGGATATTCGTACTTCCGACGGGAAAACTTATACGGAGAGTTATGACAAATTATTGCTTTCTCCGGGTGCGTCGCCTGTTCGTCCTCCCTTGCCGGGCATTGACAATGAAGGAATTTTTACCCTACGTAATGTGAATGATACCGATGCTATCAAGAGTTACTTGCAGCAGCATAAGGTGAAACGGGCGGTAATCATCGGGGCCGGATTCATCGGGTTGGAGATGGCGGAGAATCTGCAGGAAGCCGGTGCGGAAGTGGCGGTTGTAGAGATGGCAAATCAAGTCATGGCTCCTATTGATTTCTCTATGGCTTCTTTGGTGCACGAGCATTTGTTGCAGAAAGGAGTGCATCTCTACCTGGAAAAGGCGGTGGCTTCTTTCGAGCGCACGGTCAACGGACTGGAGGTTATTTTTAAATCGGGCGAAAGGCTGCCTGCCGATATGGTGTTGTTATCCATCGGGGTACGTCCCAATACTTCATTGGCGACAGAGGCCGGACTGGAGATAGGGGAGATGCGCGGCATTAAGGTGAACGATTACTTGCAGACTTCCGACGAGCATATTTATGCGGTGGGCGATGCTATCGAGTTCCGTCATCCACTGACTGATAGACCGTGGTTGAATTATCTGGCAGGTCCGGCCAACCGTCAGGCGCGTATTGTGGCAGATAACATGGTCTTTGGAAATAAGGTTACATACGAAGGGGCTGTCGGTACTTCCATTGCCAAAATTTTTGATATGACTGTCGCTGCTTCAGGCCTTCCGGCAAAGCGGTTGAAACAGGCAGGCATTGATTATTTGTCGGCAACCATCCATTCCGGTTCCCATGCGGGATATTATCCCGATGCTTTACAGATGTCCATTAAAATAACCTTCTCTCCTGTGAACGGGAAATTACTTGGAGCGCAGATTGTGGGGTATAACGGAGTGGACAAACGTATTGACGAATTCTCGCAAGTGATTAAGCATAACGGAACTGTATATGACTTGATGGCTTTGGAGCAGGCATACGCTCCTCCTTTCTCTTCGGCAAAAGATCCTGTAGCAGTAGCCGGATATGTAGCCGGAAATATACTGAGCGGAAAGATGAAGCCTCTTTATTGGCGCGAGTTGCAGGCTGCCGATTTGAGTAAAGTTACGTTGGTTGATGTCCGTACTCCCGATGAATTTGCACTCGGTGCTTTGAAGGGGGCTGTCAATATTCCTTTGGATGATATGCGCGAAAGGATGAAAGAGATTCCTCAGGATAAGCCGGTCTATTTGTATTGTGGAGTGGGGTTGAGAGGGTATCTTACTTCTAATATATTGTTACAGAATGGCTTTGGGGAAGTAAGGAATTTAATAGGAGGTTTGAAACTGTATAAAGCGGCAACGGCTCCTCTGCCCAAGCCGAAGGAGTTCTCAAATTCCGGATCTTCAAGTTCTGATTCTTCAAAAGTTGATCATTCTGAACACAGTAAAGATTCTGCTGAAGCCTATACTATTGCCTCTTCCGCCATTCCTTCTATGAAAGCAATAAAAGTGGATGCTTGTGGCATATCTTGTCCCGGTCCTATCATGAAGCTGAAGAAGAGTATGGAAGAACTGGCGGACGGCGAACGTCTGGAGATTGTCGCTACGGATGCCGGTTTCCCCCGCGATGCCGAAGCATGGTGCCAGACTACCGGGAACCGTTTTGTCTCAGTAAAGTCAGGAGCAGGAAAGTATGAGGTAATTGTTGAGAAAAGTACTCCGCAATCTTCTTCCTCGGAGGTTTGCCGGGAGGATAAAGGGAAAACTTTTATTCTGTTCAGTGACGACCTGGACAAAGTTTTAGCTACTTTTGTACTCGCAAACGGTGCGGCGGCTACGGGAAAGAAGGTGACCATCTTCTTTACTTTCTGGGGGCTGAATGCTATCAAAAGATTGGACAAGCCTGCGGTGAAGAAAGATATCTGGGGGAAGATGTTCGGCATGATGCTGCCTTCCAGTTCTTTAAAGTTGAGATTGTCTAAAATGAATATGGGTGGAATGGGAGCCAGGATGATGCGATATATCATGAATAAGAAAAATATCGACTCACTGGAATCTCTGCGTACTCAAGCCATTCTGAACGGAGTGGAATTTATTGCTTGCCAGATGTCAATGGATGTAATGGGTGTGAAACGTGAGGAATTGCTGGATCATGTGACTATTGGCGGAGTGGCAACCTATATGAACCGTGCCGAACAGGCGAATGTAAACTTGTTTATTTAAATTTGCATGGAGAAAATAAAATCAATATGTGTCATGAGAGAGCTGTTCAAGGCTCTCTCTGAACTTGAAACCCGCTTGATGGAACAATATGGAGTGTCATTGAATGAGGCAATGGCACTTTGTTGCATTGGCGGAGATACGCTGACAGCCAGTGTGATATCGGAAAACACAGGTCTGTCTGCTTCGCATACCTCTAAAGTCATCCGTTCCATTGAAGAGAAAGAATTAATCGTCCGTAATTTGGGGGATAAGGATAAACGGCAGATGCATTTTACTTTATCCGATAAAGGGCGTGAATGTTTGGAAGCGCTGAAAGCAAATGAAATAGAAATACCGGAACTATTAAAGCCATTGTTTAAATAAACCCTTCTCTTTTCCATTTGTTTATTCCGGATATGAAACTGGAGAAATGGAAAAACAAGTGGAAGGAGTGGAGCAATCTGCGCAAATGGCAAATATGGAAACTGAAGCTGATTGATGCCCGTCTGTATTTCGTGAGCATATTCGTGGGGCTGCTTACGGGACTGGTTGCTGTGCCTTATCACTATCTTCTCTGGTATTTCTTTGATGTGCGGAAAACTTTTTTCACGGCGCATTATCCGTGGTATTGGCATATATTGTTGTTTTTTATCTTATGGGGGATTCTGATCTTTGGTAAAACGTATGCCATTGATAGCCGGAGGCGGTATTCCTCAGACACGTGCGGCCAATAACGGTCGTATCCGTTATGAGCATCCTTTTAAGGAACTGGTGGCCAAATTCTGCGGAGGTGTGTTGGCTCTCAGTGCGGGGCTGTCCTTGGGACGCGAGGGGCCGTCTGTTCAGATAGGGTCTTATATAGGAACACTTATCTCCCGTTGGGGACATATCCTGAAAGGGGAACGGAAAC
>ERZ791608.866-NODE-866-length-12253-cov-2.868831_pt1 | contig 12253 bp, 10 predicted proteins | sample MGYA00510276_ERZ791608 | MGnify/ENA primary metagenome ERZ791608 (study PRJEB30046, sample SAMN00791908) | human gut metagenome | study: EMG produced TPA metagenomics assembly of the A metagenome-wide association study of gut microbiota in type 2...
TCGGTTCTTCCGCTGATGCCCGAATTGGAGTCATCGTAAGAGCTACACTCATTGCCAGTGCAAGAGGAATTGCTTTTCTCAGCTTTCTCATAAAAAAATCTCCCTTCATTTTTTGATATGTTAATCATACTCAAAAGCAAAGGAAGATTATGTTTAAATAATGTCATAAGTGTTATATTCATGACATCTTATTGATTTTGTCTGTTATTCATTTATTCTTTCTGAATTATTTGTACATTTTTACTAATTCTGTTTTAATTCCCACTCCGTGCGGAAACACCTCCTACGATAGCGGTTCGGCGTCTCTCCAACCCGTTTTTGAAATGTCTGAATAAAATGGCTCTCATTTGAAAAACCAAGATAATAGGTTATTTCTCCAATTGAATATTCCGAAAAACGAAGCAGATTCTTTGCCTTGTCAATTTTCAGGTTCAAAATATACTGACTGAACGAGATTCCCATTTCTTTTTTAAACAATCTTGAAAGATAGCTTTCAGATAATCTGAGATATTCAGCCACTTCACGAATTGTAATCCGGTAATGAGTATGACTGTAAATATAATCCAGACATAAAACCACCTGCTTGGAAAGTACCTGACTGTTTTTTATTTCATGCATATGTTTACAAAAATCCAGACACATCACATCATGCAGCTTCGATATCTGTTCGATTGTCTTGCATTTATCCATCTCCAAAATATAGAAATCACTTAAATTATATGCTTTTTCCTGTTCCAGCCCTTCGTGCACACAAAAACGTGTAATAAGCGCTACGGTTACAACATAATGATATCGGATATTGCGAAGCGCATCCGTAGACAACACGCCCATGCCCTCCGGGTTTGTAAATGCCTGTTCGTTACAATTTTCCTGAACTAATTCTATTTCGCCATTTGCAATTGCTGAATAGAAATCCAGTTCACATTCGATTCCACGATGTACCTCCAGCATCTCATGACTGACAAATTCACTCCGATGCCATTTTTTTGTTAAATCCATATATCAGACTCCCTATCGATATGCATTTCCTATCTTTATATCAATTGTCTTTTATCTGCACCCATTTGTCAATCTTATTTTATCGTGAACTGGTAAGTTATAAGAAAGTGCACCTTTCATCCACGCCTTATAACTTATCGGTTCCATACTGAATCTTATACTGAAGCTCCTACAAAAAATCTCTGCGATACTGCGACGGTGTACTGCCCTCCGTCTTCTTGAATACCTTGGTAAACACCCGGTAATCGGCATAGCCGCACCGCTCAGAAATCTCCGCAATGGATAACTGTGTCGAGACGAGCAGCTTCTTCGCACACTCCATACGGATTGTCGTCAGATAAGCAAGGAAATTCACACCAATCTCATTCTTGAAGAGCTGACTGATATACTGTGCACTCAGATGAAATGTTTCCGCGAGTACATTCAGGCTGATCTCTTCTGCCAGATGCTCCTGCATATACCGTACAATTCCAACAATCGTTGACGCTTCACTGCCGGGTGTCACATCCTTCGTCTGTTTCTCGAATATCGATATCTTCAAATGATCGATTGTGTTCCCGAACTCCTCATAGTCAACCGGTTTCAGGATGTAGTCCGTGATCTGCAGCCGCAATGCTTCCCTGCAATAAGAAAAATCATCGTATCCCGATACAACGATGAATGCCATATCCGGGTATTTCAGGCGGCTGGTCTGGATGACCTTCAGGCCGTTCATAATCGGGATATTGATATCCATGATCACGATATCCGGCACCAGACTGTCGATTACCCCAAGCGCCTCGACACCATCCGCCGCCTCACCCACGACTTCACAGTCATGTGCGCCCCAGTCAAATAATTTCTTGAATCCCTCACGTATCATAATCTCGTCGTCGACTAATACGACGCGTAATTTCCTCATGATGCTTCCTCCTTCCAAACCGGCAATAGCAACCGCGCTGTCACACCTCCCGCGCTGTTTTCCTCATAGGATAGTCCATATTTTCTGCCGCACAGATATTTGATCCGCTTCTGCACGTTCAGGATCCCGATACTGTTTCCATCCAGCTTTGCCTCCTGCTTGTTGTAGTGCAGTAACATCTTGTCAATCTGCGCTTTCATCCCCTCTTCAAATCCGCTGCCACTGTCTTTGATGCAGATCTCCATATCTGCGCCTGCGCGTTTTACGGATATCTCGATTTCCCCCCGGTATCCGCGGTTCTTCATCCCATGCAGCAGACTGTTTTCCACCAGCGGCTGTAAGATAAAGTTCGGTACCTGCACTGCCCCTAAGTCCGGATCGATATCATAATCGCAGAAGAGCTCCGGATACCGGTAGCACATCAGCTCCATATATGCTTCCACAAGTTCGAGCTCATCATCAAGCGTGACCATGGAACGGTCGACCTTGACACTCAGCCGGAAGAAATCCACGAGCCGCATCAGAAGCTTCGCAACCTTCTTATCCCCGTCCAGCTCTGCCTGAATCCGGATCGTATCAAGTGTATTATATAAGAAATGCGGATTGACCTGACTTTTCAGATAGAGCATCGACATCTTCTGTTCCGTAAGCTCCGCACGCAGCGCATCCGGATTCTCCAAGGTCAGATAGAATGCGAGCGTCATAAGCGTGATTCCCATTCCACTGATCAGCCATGTATGGTGCAATCCCTGTAGGAAGCAGATTGTAAACTCAAATATAAGTGCCATTCCGATGGCGAATTTCTTCTTATTGTCCATCCGCTTCCAGTTTGCAAGCAGCAGCCATGAGCAAAGTATGAGATACACCGCCACACTGACATAGCTTACATATGCATAAAGTCCCGCCGAATAATTTCCATCCGGTGTCTCGATGTAAGTAATCGGAAGCGTCATCGCCCCGACTTCCGAAATCACCAGAAATATCCGTGCCGGCAGATCGAGTGTCCGCTTCTTCCCGGTCTCTTCCTCCACCAGTATCGCAATATACTGATAGAAAAAGAACAGAACTAACGCCATCGTACCGACAAACAGCCGGTGTAAAACATCGTTCAGCACAAGCGGTACCTGAGCAAGATGGTTTACCGTATAGATCGTCGCCGCATCGAACATCAGATGCACGATCACCACGATCAAAAGTGCCGAAAATGTCTTATGTAACGCGGTCTGTCTCCGCCTCGCCGAGAAATAGATTCCTGCCACAAACGCCAGAATCAATATCAGCGCAATCTCCATTCGAATCATAGATTATTCTCCTTCGCGTTTTTGCTCATTTACAGGAAAGTCACCGGACACCGCCCGGTGACTTCACACGTGTAAACATGTTTCCTGTATCGCACAATTAACTATTATTATTTTTACATATTATTATATCGGATAATAGGGGATTTTTATAGGGGAATGTGTCGATTTTATAGGTGAGTTTTTACTTCCCAATGCAAGGTTATATCCTTGTTCCGCACCTGCACCAAATAGTATAACTTTATCTATATTTGTTTTCCTTCCTCACTTTACAATCTCTATAAGACACAAAAAAACTCCCTGAAGTTGTTCAAAACCTCAGAGAGTTTTTGCTACTCAACATAGAAAACTATTTCATTCTTTCCCTGTGCAGCTTTTTTCTTATCTCAAATTATTCGTTTCCCTTGTTGTATCTCCTTCAACATTTTATTTGCTTCTGCATCTAATTCAGTAACGGACATTTTCCGATACTGTTCTGGAATTACAAATTCATCATTTTCCATTATCATAATCCATTACCTCCTACAGAATAAAAATCCCTAAAACAAAAACCGCAGCCATCCAAGCAGATACCGTACAACAAATACTCTACGGCGGCGTTTCGGTGTGAGTGCGATTGGCTCCACATGATATGGATTCGCATACTGTCCGTCGGCAAGCACCTGTCTTGCACCCTGTTCATATTTCATCATGGCTGATTCCAACTGGGCGTTGATCTCCTTACTTCGAATTACGAGCATCAGTTCTGTGTCCAAATAGACACTGCGCATATCCATATTGAACGAACCGATGATGGATATATCATCGTCGATCAGAATGCTCTTTCCATGATACGAATATCCGCCCTCATACTCCCAGATTGTGACGCCGGTACTGCTGATCCTATCCCTATTTTTCTGGTAATCTGCGGAACCAAACGGGTTGCCGTTATTCGCGACAGAGTTTGTCATAACCGTAAATTCCGGTACATTTGCAGCTACGTCTGACCAGGTGTCATACATCATATCATTGCAGATGATGTACGGTGTGTGGATCTTCACACGTTTCTTCGCCTGCTTCATCAGGACTCCCATCTCATACCATGCTGTCGGCTCCTTCGCCCCGGTATGGATCGGATTCGAGATCAACATGATCTTATCAGTTACAACCGTATCTTTCTCAAAGTCCGTGTCTGTGATTGTATCTTTTTGTGCATCGTAATAAGTGGCAAATGCCGCCTGCACATCTTCCTTCGCCTGCTTGACGGATTTCCGGTCGGCAAGCTTCTCTTTGTCATGGAAATATTTACAATCTTTCTGACTCCAGATCGTCTCAAAATAAGCAAGCAGCTGATTCACGGAGCTATCCGCCTGCGGATTCTCACAGACGACCAGCACATCACGGTCGTAATTCTTGTGTCCCGGGAACTCACCAAGGAAATAATTGTATGTGTTTCGTCCGCCAAGGATGTATGTTTTCCCATCTGCGATCAGATATTTGTCATGCATCCGCCCCATCATCTCCCAGGGTTTTAACGGATTCGCGCGGTTATACACCTTGATCTCGATATTCGGATGCGACGACATTGCATAGAAATATGCATTTCCTTCCATCGCCGTCCAGCTCTCGAATCCATCTACCAGGATACGGATGTGCACATCCCGCTCCGCTGCCCGAAGCAAAGCGCCCATCATGATCTGTCCGCTGTCATCATCGTGAAATGCGAACGTAGATAAGATGATTTCTTCCTTCGCCTGTTCGATCAGGCGGACACGCTGCAATAACGCATCTCCATTTTCCTCAATGATACAGGCACGTTCTTCAACTGTTGCATCTGTATAGATATCTTCGGGATGCAGGCTCTGCTTCGTCTCTTCCGAGAGCTCCGGCTGCTTCTTGTATGCAGTAAATATTCCAATCATTTCATATAGCAGAATGATCACGATTGCGCCAACGACGCAACCGATCACTCTAAGCACTCGATGTTTCCTCATTGATTATCTGTTTTTCGCCTTTGTCTTGATCTCTTCCTCAATCTTCGCAACAAATTCATCCAGACCAACAACAGTTGTATCTGCCTGACCATGCAGTCTGTAAGATACCGTGTTATTCTCTACCTCATTGAATCCAAGAACCAGAAGATATGGAACCTTCTCCACCTGGCCTTCACGCATACGGTAACCAAGCTTCTCTGCTCTGTCGTCTAATTCTACACGGACATTCTTCGCATCCAGCGCATCCACAACCTTGTGTGCATATGCCATCAGCTCTTCGTTGTCTGTCTTAACCGGCATAACCTTTACCTGAACCGGTGCTAACCATGTTGGAAGGTTACCCTTTGTCTCCTCCAGAATGTATGCCATGAAACGATCCAGAGAACCGAGGATTGCTCTGTGCAATACAACCGGTGTCTTCTTCTCGCCATCTTTGTCAATATAAGTAAGCTGGAACTTCGCAGGCAGACAGAAGTCAAGCTGGCAGGTAGAAAGTGTATATTCATTTCCGACGGCCGGCTTTACATTTACATCAAGCTTTGGTCCGTAGAATGCTGCCTCTCCGATTTCCTCTGTGTACTCGATGCCAAGGTCATTCAATACCTTACGAAGTGCATCCTCGGCTGTGTTCCACATCTCATCATCATCGTGGTATTTTACCTTGTTCTCCGGGTCACGCAGAGACAGCACGCAACGATAATCTGTGATACCGAAATCCTTGTATGTGCTGAAGATCAGGTCTACAACCTTTGAGAATTCATCCTCGATCTGCTCCGGTGTCACGAACAAATGCGCATCGTTCTGACAGAAATGTCTGCCTCGCTCGATACCCTTCAAAGTACCACTCGCCTCGAAACGGAAGTCATGTGCGATCTCACCAATACGGATTGGGAGGTCTTTATAAGAATGCATACGGTTTGCATAAATCATCATATGATGTGGGCAGTTCATTGGACGAAGAACGAAGGACTCACCCTCTACGTCCATGGCCGGGAACATGTTTTCCTTGTAGTGATCCCAGTGACCGGATGTCTTGTACAGATTCACCGTACCAACACATGGTGTCATAACGTGCAGGTAACCAAGCTTACGCTCCTTGTCCTTGATGTAGTTTTCCAGCTCCTGCCAGATCGTATAACCCTTTGGAAGGAACATTGGAAGTCCACGTCCAACGAGATCGTCTACCATGAACAGCTGCATATCCTTACCGATCTTTCTATGGTCTCTCTCCTTTGCCTCTTCGAGAAGCTTCAGATGTGCCTCTAACTCTTCTGCTGTCGGGAAGCAGACACCGTAAATTCTCTGCAATACCTTGTTGTTGCTGTCGCCCTTCCAGTAAGCGCCTGAGTGACGGAGCAGCTTAAAGTTACGGCAAAGCTTTACATTATCTACGTGAGGGCCACGGCAGAGGTCTGTAAAATCGCCCTGCTCATAGCAGGAAATCGTTCCATCTTCCAGATTAGAGATCAGATCCAGCTTGTACTCATCATCCTTGAACATCTCCAGAGCTTCTTCCTTGGAAATCTCCTTACGGATGATCTTCTTGCCGGACTTTGCAACCTTCTTCATTTCCTTCTCGATCGCTGCGATATCCTCGTCACGGATTACGTCATCGCCAAGGTCTACATCATAGTAGAAGCCTTCTGCAACGACTGGTCCTACCCAGAACTTTGCCTGTGGGTACAGGTGCTTGATTGCCTGCGCCATCAGATGGGCACAGGAGTGGTTCAATGTTTTTAACTGCTCGTCTTCTTTGAAGTTTACCATTTCTTATTCTCCTTTTTCCATTATTGCGAAACAACCCTACTGTATGGGAGCCACATATGAATTGTATTCTACGCAGACACGCTCTCGCTCGGTTCAGCACGCAGTGGTACTAAATTCACGACAAACAAGTTTGCCGTTCATTAAGTACCAGCGTGCTTCAACGGTCTGCTTAAGAACTACAATTCATATGTGTCTCAATCTACTTTACGAAGTTGTTTCGCAAAATACCAAAAAGCACCCTTGAGATACAATGCCTTAACCTTGTATCTAAGGGTGCTTTCACACGGTTCCACCTTAGTGTTTCACTTCATTTGGCTTTAACGCATGCCTTACGGTGACGCTTCAACAACCGGGTGTCCGGTCATCTTCTACGCACAGCTCGGGAATGGTTTTCATACATTTCTTCCATAAACGGCTTCCAGCATCTGTCGTTCTCTCTGGATGGTGTCCATGCACTACTCTTTCCGTCAATGCTTTTTCCTATATACATGGGTATTATACCACAGGATTTTTGTTTGGCAACCCGATTTTTGAATAAATTTAGATTCTCCGGTTCATACTTTCGTAAGAATCTATTTTCAAAGGAGTACAATCATGTCAGAAATGTTTTGTTTTCAATGTCAGCAGACCGCAGGCAACAAAGCCTGTGTGACAACCGGTGTCTGCGGCAAACAGCCAGAAACCTCTAATCTGCAAGACGAGCTCGTATGCGAGCTGATCCAGCTGGCTGAGGCAGCTACGAAGGAGCAGAATTTCACGTCCGAATCCTGCCGTCTGATCATCGACGGACTTTTCACAACCTTGACCAATGTGAATTTTGATAACGATGCGATCCGGGATTTTATCCATCGTGTCATTGCGGAGCGGGAACGCATCGGTTCCACACCTGTTCCGGTTATCTCTCTGTGGGATGGTGCAAACGATATCGTATCGCTTCGCTCCACCCTGCTCTTCGGACTGAAGGGTATGTCCGCCTACGCGCATCACGCCCGCAACTTAAGCTATGAGAACGAGGACGTCAACCGATGGTTTTACAAGGGCTTATGCGAGGTCAATCGGGAACACACTGTGGAAGAATGGATTGCCCTGATCATGGAATTTGGGCAGGTTAATTTCAAATGTATGGAATTGCTTGACACAGCAAATACAAAATCCTTCGGCACTCCGGAACCGCGACGCGTACACACCGACATCCGGAAGGGACCATTTATCGTCGTGTCCGGTCATGACCTAAAAGATATGTCAGAACTGCTCGCACAGACAGAAGGAACCGGTATCAATGTCTACACACACTGCGAGATGCTTCCGGCACATGGCTATCCGGAGCTTGCGAAATATAAGCATCTTGCCGGGAATTTCGGAACCAGCTGGCAGAGTCAACAGACGGAATTCGAGAATATCCCTGCCCCTGTGCTTTTCACAACAAACTGTCTGATGCCGCCGCGTCCAAGCTACGCTGACCGCATTTACACGACATCCGTTGTCGGTTATGCCGGAATGAAGCACATCACCGGAGATAAAGACGGACACAAGGATTTCAGCGAATTGATTGCACACGCCAAACGCTTAGGCGGTTATGAGCACGACCACAGCATGAGCGGTATTAACGGCGGTCATATTGTAACGACCGGTTTTGCACATGGTGCAGTTTTATCCCACACAGACAAAATCATAGCCGCCATCAAGAGCGGTGCGATCAAACACATCTTTCTTGTCGGCGGCTGTGACGGTGCCCATCCGGGACGAAATTATTATACGGAATTTGTAAAGCAGACACCAATGGATTCCCTCGTCCTGACACTCGCCTGCGGTAAATACCGTTTTAACGATATCGACCTTGGGGAGATCGACGGGATTCCACGTATCTTAGACATGGGGCAATGCAACGATTCTTACAGTGCCATCAAGGTTGCCCTCGCACTTGCAGATGCATTTTCGTGCAGCATCAACGAGCTTCCGCTTACCCTCGTCTTATCGTGGTACGAACAGAAGGCTGTCTGCATCCTGCTCACCCTGCTTTCCCTCGGTGTCAAAAAGATATACCTTGGCCCGACGCTCCCGGCATTCATGTCCGAGACCGTTGTCAAGTTCTTAGTTGATACCTACCAGCTCCAGCCACTTACGGCGCCGGAGCAGGATATGGATACGATTTTCGGCAGAGGTTAGATTGCCGGATTACTCTACCCCTTTTAATACTTCGATCATGTCAAGCTTCTTGATCCGCTTTGCGAACAGGAAGCTGACAAGAACGGAGATGATCAACACAAAGATACCGGATAAAATATAATCCATCGCCGGAACCTTCAGCATATAGTCGTCTTTTTCCCTGTGTCACTCATACATGTATCCTCCATCTCTTTTTTTCTTTTACCACGCCAAAAATCGGCGATAGTTAGTTTTTGCTAACCATCGCCGATTATAGCACCATTTTTAATATATGAAAAGTTATTCATATGATAATATTTATCAGAATTTGGAAAAATCCACTTTCTTTACAGCCTGACACTTACCTCAAATACCGCATACTCCACGTTCAGCTCCAGCTTTCCCCGATGCAGCTTCACGATCTCTTTTACAATGGATAGTCCCAGCCCATGTCCGCCTGTCCGTTTCCGGTCTTCCTCCTTGGCATATGGTTTTAGAAGCTTCTTCGCGTCCTCTGTCGTAAGCGTTCCCGTGTAAGTATTACGGATCTGGTATGTGCCATTTCCAATGTTGATTTCAATCTGTCCGTCTTCCTCTCCGTGCAGGATGGCATTTTGCAGCAGATTGTCGATCATCTGCCGGAGCATCGCCTCATTTCCGCGCATCTGCCCCTCGCCTGTCACGGAAATATGCTGTCCCTGTGCCTCCGCAAGCTCCTTGTATTTTCCGATCAATGCATTCGTCAGTGCGCGCATATCGACCTCTGTCTTTCTGCCAACCCTGCCTGTCTGGCTAAGCTTCGAGAATCCAAGCGACTGCTCGATCATACGGTTCATATCCGCGATATTCTTAATCATCTCCTCCGCATAATATTCCCGTTTCTCTGTGTGCACATTTTCTTTCAGATTCTCAGCCATACCGGATAATATCATCAGCGGACTTTTCAGATCATGCGCCATTGCATTCGTGAGACTTCGCTGGTAATCTTCAAGCTCATACCTTGCCTTAAGCCGCACGTAGGTAAACCGCGACCATAGGAAACTGATAAGCAGGATTGCAAGGGACAGGCAGATTACAAGCTTCTGTACAATGCCACGATTTGCCTGAAAGAAATCATAGTTATACGCGAACACAACCGTATATTCCGGATTTCCATTACTTTGATCACCGATTTCTATCACATTATATCGTGCATATGTCTTGGCGAAGTATCCCCGTTCCGCTGTCACACCGGCACCTTTTAACTGTTTGTCATCCTTGTAATCATCATACACATCGTATGCAAACTGCAGAAGCTCCGAAATCTCCGCCGACCGCATTCCAAGAACCGGGTACCAGCGTGTTCCTTCTCTCGTCCAGTAGTCATACGTTTCCTGTACTTTTTCCATTCCCTCTACATGCTCCGGTGTAAAATCATAGGTTTTCACCACTTTCCCTTGCTCTAAACAAGAAACGGTACTGAAATAAAACTGTCGTTTCTCTTCATCTACATAAAAATCTCCGAATTCCATTCGTTCTCCATTTTCAATGTTGCCATAGAGAAAATAGTCGTTATAATCCTGAAGAAATTCATCCGACAGCTCCTGTGCACATGTATAATAAGACTGATATAGATTCACTGTATGATCGTTCTCGTCTCCTACCGGTTCATACCGGTCACAGTACAGATAAAACCGTGGACTGCTGTCGGTTAGAAGCTCTCCATTTTCATTATAGATCGCCGCTGCCGCTGCAGATACGCCATACGCGCCCATCAATCTGCTCGGAATCATACGGTACATATACGCGCCCATCTGATCATCGAACTCTTTTCCGGACTTCATTCCCATCGCAGTCAGTTCTTCATACCGCCTCTCAATGTAAGTCTGAATAATTTCCTGACTTTGATCCATCTCAAATTCCGCATTGTCCTCCGTATCCTGCATCACAGATCGAAAATACCATGCACCACCCATTCCAAGAATCAGAAACACAAGGACAAACCCGCTCCAGCCACACCTGCCAGAACTTCTTCCGTTTCAGATACCAGTAATTCTTCCGGCTTTGCCGCGCATCTCTTCGCTGCCCACGCTTTTGCCTGCGGATTGCACGCCTTTTTCTATTTGCTTCAAAATCCGGTAAGATTGTAAACTTCATATGCATCCCTCCACCTTCTTATCTGCGCTTGTTTTGCCCGAACACACGTCAGATAAAATACTAACTATAATTTTTCTGTTTTCACATGGCTACGCATCCGATATTTTATAGCCCCTGCCTACCACCGTCTGTATCCGTTTCCCTTCCTCGCCAAGCGCATTCCGAAGCTTCTTGATCTGGTTATCCACCACACGGTCGACGCCGATGTAATCATATCCCCAGATGTGGTTTAACAGGGCGTCCCGCGACCACACGATATTTTTATGCTCCATCAGGAATCGCAGGATCTCATACTGCTTGTTCTGTAGCTGTACTTCCCGTTCCTTCACAAATACCTGACAGCTCTGCTTGTCCATCCGGATCGCGCCACAGGTAATCGTCTCTTTCTGGTTCTCCTGCTTTGTTCGCCGCAGGATGGCAAGTATCTTCGCATACAGTGTCGCCAGCGAAAATGGTTTCACGATATAATCGTCGCAGCCAAGTCCGTAGCCCCAGAGTATATCCTCCTCGCTTCCTTTCGCAGTCAGGAATACGATTGGAACCATATCTTTTTTCCGTATCGTCCGGCAAAGTGTGAATCCATCGATATCCGGAAGCATCACATCAAGCAGGATCAGGTCAAATGTCTGGCGTTCGAGTGCGCCCTCGCAGGCTCTTCCGTCCTCAGCAAGCGTCAGCCGCATCGTGTCTTTTCCTTTCTCGTCCATGTAATCTGCGATGACTTCCCGGATGGATTTGTCGTCCTCCACCAACAGAATCTGGTACATACTGTTCTCCCCTTTACTTCATTATGAAACTGGTTAGTATTCTATATATAGTTCCAGATTGATTCATACGATATACAATGTATTGAAGCTAAGAAGTTCTATATGTTCTGATCTACATTTTGTAATATACGCCACCGCCGCACGGGAATCGCCCACTCGCTTTGCTCGTTGGCAGGTTGTCGGGCGCATCCTAAATAGGAATCTGCGATTCCTATGCGCCCTCCGCTCGCCATCCATGGCTCAGTGGCGGCTTGTTTGAACATCGTG
>ERZ791608.868-NODE-868-length-12250-cov-2.588028_pt1 | contig 12250 bp, 9 predicted proteins | sample MGYA00510276_ERZ791608 | MGnify/ENA primary metagenome ERZ791608 (study PRJEB30046, sample SAMN00791908) | human gut metagenome | study: EMG produced TPA metagenomics assembly of the A metagenome-wide association study of gut microbiota in type 2...
TTTTGGAAAATTATTCGGAATTTTGTGCACCGAATAAAAAACATTAGATTTTTTCATAGTTAAGGTTTAGTTTAAGGAAAAAGGGAGCTGTGAAGCCCCCTTTTTTTATTTCCATCCGTTGAAGCCTTCTCCAGCTGTTTTTTTATTTTTACTTTATGCAGGTTTGTTGTAAATATTAATTACAATTTGTCTTTTTCTTTATCATAAATCTATCTTTTTTTTCGGGAATGTCTTTTTTGCAGGATTTTTTGTTATTTTTGCATGGATATCTTAAAACCAATTTATTAAACCATGAAACAATTTTTATTATCGACCTTATTGCTTGGGGCATCTTTAGGTATGAGTGTTCCGTCTCAAGCTCAAAAGGTTACCGTATCTCCAATTCCTCAGGAGATTGTTTGGGGAGAGAAGGCTTTCGGGCAAAATATTTCCTTTAAGATGATCGGTGAAGCAACAGCCGATCAGGATGCTGTTGATGTTTTGAAAGGGCATATCCAGACTGCTGCCGACGCTGCCGTTGAATTGATTGTCGGAGAGCGGGGCGATGCTGTTGTAGCAGAATATGAAAGTCTGATTCCTGAAAAGACAGAGGGTTATTATTTGAAAGTGGAGCCCAATAAAGTGATTATTGCCGGAAACGACAGTGTGGGAACCTTTTATGGAGTGCAGTCGTTCCTGCAAATCCTGTCACAGCCGGAGGTCATGCAGGTGGAGATCAAGGACTATCCGGACCTGACCGATCGCGGAGTGATTGAAGGCTTTTATGGAAATCCCTGGAGCAAGCAGGACCGAATCCGCCAGTTTGAGTTCTACGGAGCCAACAAGATGAATGTGTATATTTATGGTCCGAAGGACGATCCGTATCATCGTGCCCAGTGGCGTGTGCCTTATCCGGCAGAAAAGGGGAAGGAGATTACGGACCTGGCTTTGGCCGCACAGAAAAATAAAGTGCAGTTTGTCTGGGCACTGCATCCGGGTGGCGACATCCAGTGGACCGATGCCGACCGTCAGAAGGTTATCGACAAACTGGAGAGCGTATATGCCCTGGGAGTCCGTGCTTTTGCCATATTCTTTGACGATATCAGTGGCAATGGGGGCAGCGGACAGGGTCAGGCTGAGTTGCTGAACTATGTTACCGACCATTTTATCAAGGCTCATCCGGGTCTTCCTCCTTTGATTCATTGTCCTACAGCCTATAACCGGGCTTATGTGGGCGATGAAAGTTATCTGACTGCCATTGGCCAGATGTATCCCGAAATCCGAATCATGTGGACGGGAAACTCGGTGGTCGATATGATCAATCAGTCTGATTTGGACTGGATTAACCCGCGCATCAACCGAAATGCCTATATCTGGCTGAATTATCCGGTGACAGATTATTGCGACCGTCATTTGCTGATGGGACCGACCTTTGGCAACGACAATACGATTGCTTCTTCATTGGCGGGCTTTACTTCAAATCCGATGGAGTATGCAGAGGCTTCAAAGGTATCTCTCTATAGCATTGCCGATTACAGTTGGAATCTGAGCGATTATGATGCCAATGCTTCATGGGAGCGCTCCATTCCGTATCTGATGCCGAAGTATGCGGAACAGTTCAAGGTGTTCTGTGAGAATAATGTGGATTTGGGCAGTAATGCACACGGATTGCGCCGCACCGAAGGAGAATCCGTTAAGTTCAAGGCTGCCAAAGCCGAATACGACGAGGCAATGAAGGATGGCTATAATGAGGCAGCCGTGCAGAAGATGGCTTTGCAGTTTGACACGCTGGTATGGGCCGCCGATGAGCTACTCAAGGCCGATACACTGGCCAAAGAAAACCAGGATGCTTCGGTAAATACCGCTTTGCTGGATGAAATCACCCCGTGGCTTCAGGTGATGCGCCTGATGGGACAGCGCGGACAGAACATCATGAAGATGAAGACGATGCTGCAAAAACGCGACAGTGTGGAATTTATCAATCTCTATCTGGATTGCGTCAAGAAGGAGCAGGAGCAGAAGGAAATCCGTTCGCGTAATTTTGCAGGTTCCATCAAATCGCCGAATCCGGTGGTGGCCGATGTCGCTGTAGGACCATTCCTGAAGACAGCCTTGGCCGAATGCATTCAGGAGTATAAGAAAGAGTTCAACTACCGCACAGATGTATTCCCGGCCGTTTTACTGGAGGACGGAACTTACTACATCAAGTATAACGGACAGTATCTCACCAATCCGAATCCGAACGGTACCGGCGGTTCGCCAAACTATTCTTCAACCATTGACGCGGCCAATCCGCAGAAGCAGGAGTGGATTATCTCTTTGGATTACACCACAGAACGCTATAAGATTGTCAATGCCTATGACCAGCGTTATATCAATGAGTTGGGTAACTTTACAACCAATGCAACGACCAATCCGTATGAGTCAGCATGGCACTCTTACAACATCTACCGTTTCAATGACAAGTATGCCATTCAGAATGCGGGTAGTGCCGGAGACAAATATTGGCAGTCAAGCAGCAGCAAGATTTCTCCGAGCAGCAACAACCAGCTGAAACCGGAAGTGTTCATCTTTGAGATTGTTCCGGTTGACGAGGCTTTGAGAGAGCAGCATTCGATGATAGAAAGCGGCAGTCAGTATTATATCATCAATGCGGAAAACAAGTATCTTACCAATCAGACTCCGGGTGCAGGCCGTGTGGGCGACCGTCCGGTGTTTGCGGACAAGATGCCTGTGGATGTCCTGAAAAAACAGCAGTGGACCGTAAATCTGGACAACCAGACTAACCGCTACAATATCAAGAGTGCCGCCGACAAGCGCTATGTAAACGAGAAGGGAACCTTCGCCGAGAATGCAAATCTGAATCCTTATGATGCCACTTGGCATACTTATGTTCTGGCCGAGATGGACAGCTTGTTTGCCATTAAGAATGCCGGTTCGGCTGGAGATAAGTTCTGGACAATTTCCGGCAAGAATATCGAAATGGGAGGCACAAGCATCAGCGGAAGCTATCTGTTTAAGTTTGTTCAGGCTGAAAGTCTGCCTTCAGGTATGGGCAGTTTGCAGGAAGATGCTTCTGTAAGCTATCAGCTGAACGGTAATCGCTTGCTCGTTACTGCCAACAGTGCGATAGAATATATCAGCCTGTTCTCACTCGATGGCAAAGTGGTGGCCGAGGTGAAAGATAAGAACGTATTGGAATGTAATGGCCGCTTGCATGGCAACTATGTGCTGGCAGTGAAAACAGAAAGCGGCATGAAGATTTTCAAGGTATTGCTGAACTGATTTCTGATTATCTGAAAATATAAAAACACAAACCGTCCGTGGAATGAGAAGTTCCACGGACGGTTTGTGTTTTATGCCCTTTATCCCTTGTTCTTTGTGTTTTCTGCCTTTTGCAAAATGTAAGTCTCCAAGTCATTTTGAGGGCTCTTTTTCCACTTTTTCTTTTATAAGACTTCTGGCTGTGTTGCCGAAAAAGGAAGAAATAAAGTTTAAGGAAAGAATATTTATGCATTTCGCACCGTTTTCCGGAGCATATATATTGGGTATATTGCATGAATATTCATTTTTTTTCTTTTCAATCGGCAGCAGGAAGAGGCATATCGTATCGGAAAAGATTCAAAATGGTCCTGATCATTTGAGAGCATCATCAGCATGAAAGGAACATTTCATCCTGATCAGTTCCGGATGTCTTTGAGAAAGGCGTGCTGAGCCATCCGGTTTTCTTCGGCAGAAAAAGTCGATCCGGTTATTGGTCTTTGTAAATCAGATGATTATTTCTCTTGACCTGTCTGAAACTATTGATTTTGGCCTTCCACCTTCATCCTTCTGTATATTGGGGAGTCTGAGCAGGGGATATGTAGCAAAATGTCATTCTGTCAATTCCTGACCAGGGCGATTCATGGCTCGGATATTACGCATCAGGCCCTCGTATTTGGCCCGTTTTACAGCCGATCCTCGGAACAGTTTCCGATAGTCCTCAACAGACAACTGTTGCCACTGCTGGCGTGTCATTTGTTTCAATTCTTCCCGAAGATGGAATTCCTTTTCTTGTGTCGGTCGGGCGAAACGGAGATGCGGGCAGGAAGCCTGACAGCGGTCGCAGCCATAGAAGCAGGGTTCCATGTGGGGGGCGGCCCATTGGGGAATTTCATCACGGTTCTCTATGGTGAGGTAACTCAGGCAGCGGCGTGCATCAAATCTCTCCGCGGTCAGTGCCCGGGTGGGGCAGGCATCGAGGCACTTCCGGCAATGGCCGCAGCGGTTTTTCTGTGGACTGTCGTAGGAATCAACGGGCAGGGTAAGGAAAATCTCGCCCAGAAAGAACGTACTTCCCGCCTGAGGGATGATGAGCTGATGGTTGCGTCCGATCCATCCCAGACCGGCTTTCCAGGCCCAATAGCGCTCCAAAACGGGCGCTGTGTCGCAGAATACGCGTCCGGGCAGTATTTCCGCCTGTGCGTCTTCGGGCACCAGATTCAGGATGTAGGCCATCAGACGGCGCAGTTTGTCTTTCATCACCTCGTGATAGTCCTTGCCGTAGGCATACCACGACAGGCAACCTTCCTGTTCGTCCATAAATTCAGAAGGATAATAGTTCAGGGCCACGCAGACAATGCTCCGGGTGCTGGGTACCAGTTCGCGCGGGTCGAAACGCATCGCAGCATGGTTGGCCAGATAGTCCATAGAGCCATAGGCTCCCTGTTGAAGCCAGTCCTCGAAATATCGACGGTGCTCTTCCGCTACCGGCTCTGCCGGGGCTATCCCACAAGAATAAAAGCCGAGACGCTGGGCCTCGGCTTTTATCTCTGTTGCAGAAAGTATGATTTCTGTTTGTTTCATTGATTCTGATAATAATGTGTCAGTCGAATGTTCGGAATTCATATCCCTGATCCTTGAGCCACTGTATGGACTGGGGCAGTGCTGTGCGCAGCTTGTCTATGCTTTTCAGTGAATCGTGAAAAGTGATAATCGAGCCGTTGCGGGTATATTTGCGCACGTTGCGGAACACATCATCGGCGGTGAGCCATTTGCTGTAGTCGCGTGTGACAAGATCCCACATCACAATCTGATACTTCTTTCTGAGCCGGAAATACTGCGACCAGCGCATCCAGCCGTGGGGTGGACGGAACAGATTGGTCTGCAAGGCTTCGTTGGCCTTGTCTGTATTGGCCAGATAGTTTTTGCTCAGATACTTGAATCCGCCGATATGGTTGTAAGTGTGGTTGCCGATGCGGTGGCCGCGTTCCACAACCATACGGAACACATCGGGGTGTTTGCGCACATTGTCGCCCACCATGAAGAAGGTGGCTTTTATCTGAAAATGATCAAGAATATCCAGCACAAACGGCGTGGCTTCGGGAATGGGCCCGTCATCGAAGGTCAGATAAACGACCTTCTCATGACGGTTCATTCTCCATAAAGCTCGCGGATAAATCCATCTCAGAAATATGGATGGTTGTTCTATGATCATTTCCGTGCGATTAGTACAGACTCACACCGCGGTTGAGACACTGCTCGGCATAGGTGTTCAGAGCGGTGGTGTAGCTGCTGGTTTTTGCGGACTTGATCTGATCCAGTACGCGGCTCACCTCATTCAGAATATAAAGGTGGAAGCTGCATTCGCTGCTTGACTGCATCAGACGGTTGTTGCTCAGGCTCAGATACCAGGACAGGTACTCTTTGGAGTTATCACCCACAGAGGTGAGGATTCTCTCTGCCTCGGCTTTCTTGTTCAAGGCTGCATAGGCCTTGGCCATTTCCACCGAACCGCTCTGGTAGTTATCCGGCACATTGTAGCTTGGCAATTCCTTTTCGGCCTTGTTCAGCACCTGAAGGGCTTTCTGAGGCTTGTTTTCCTTGATGAGCTCCAATGCCAGCTGAGCCAGTACACGACGGTGGGTGTAGCACATACGCATCACGGTTTCATCCAGATAGATGCCCGGAGTGTTGGCACCGCCGAACTTGAACTTGTTCATCACATTATTGTACATGCGCTCTGTGTCTACGCGCTTGCCGGTCTTGTTGGTGTTGAACGGAGTGACGCGGTAGGCCAGACCTTCCTGTACGAAGTGGTCGCCCAGGTTTCCGTAGTTATCCGATCCCACAGTCATGGCGATGTAGAGCGGACGCTCCCAGTTGGTCTGTGCCAGCATGTCGAGCATCATCAGCTCGCTCTTGTAGATGGCACGTTTGCCTTTGAGCGAGATGCTCATCACGTCTGGAATAGAGTCGCCGGCAACCATCATGCCTGAACGCTTCACGGCTTCCTTGTCGATGGTGATGACCACACTGTCGGTCGGGATGATCTGAAGATCCGGATTGTCGTTCAGCACCCAGTGCTTCATGATGTTCTTCAGCTCGTATGGATTCTCACCCAGCATCTGTTTCATTTCTTCCGGATTGTCCTTGTACAGGGCGATTACCTGTTCCAATGCATCCGGATGAACCTGAATACCTTCGCGCACACCGCCTACATACTGCAGTCTGCTCCAGCTGATCGGAATAGAAGGTGAGTCGTAGGCCGGACGCTTCATCTGGTCGATGTACCAGTCGGTTTGCAGATAACTCAGGTTGCAGACACGGGCATCGGTGCGGAAGCCTTCGGTTTCCTGCAAGTACCACAATGGGAAGGTATCGTTATCACCGTTGGTGAAGATAATCGGATTGCCTTTCTCGTCGAGCGACTGCAAATAGTTCTTACCGAAATCCGGACAAGTATAACGGCCGCTGCGGTCGTGGTCGTCCCAAGTCTGGCTGGCCATTTGGATCGGCACCATCAGCGCTACCAGTGAGATGACGCTTGCCAGCACGGTTTCGTTGGTCTTGATGTATTTGCGCAACCACTCGGTCAGGGCAGCTACACCCATACCGATCCAGATGGCAAAGGCATAGAATGAACCGGCGTAAGCATAGTCACGCTCACGAGGCTGCATCGGAGTCTGGTTCAGATAGATCACGATGGCAATACCCGTCATGAAGAACAGGAAGAATACCACCCAGAACTGCTGAACGCCCTTGTCGTTCTTGTAAATCTGCCACAGCAAGCCCAGAATACCCAGAATGAGCGGCAGACAGTAGAACACGTTGTGTCCCTTGTTTTCCTTCAGTTCGGTAGGCAGTTTGCTCTGGTCGCCCAGTCGCATATTGTCCAGGAACGAGATACCGGTAATCCAGTTTCCGTGTTCGGCCTCACCGTTACCCTGAATATCGTTCTGACGACCGGCAAAGTTCCACATAAAGTAGCGCCAGTACATGAAGTTCAGCTGATAGCTGAAGAAGAAGCGCAGGTTTTCCAACTGGGTCGGAACCTTTACGTTCACCATTTCGCCGCAACGGTCAAAGAGCTCGGTCTTGCCGTCTACACCGCCCATCCAGCTTTCGTAAGCCTGAGCGTGACGGTCGGAATACATACGCGGGAAGAACATGTTCTGTGCATATACGTATTCCAGATCGTGACGTACGATTTCGTAAGCGTCCTTCTCATCCTTGCTGTGTTTCTCCACACGCTGATATACCGGAGCACCTTCCTTGGTTACCGGAACACAGTAGCCTTCGTTGGTGGTCTTGAGCTTCATCTGTGAAGTATAGGCCTGACCGTAGAACAAAGGACGAGAACCATACTGCTCACGGTTCAGATACTGTCCCAGAGTAAACACATCCTCCGGAGAGTTCTGGTCCATCGGCGGGTTGGCGCTCGAACGGATCACAATCAGTGCATAGCTGGAATATCCGATCATGATCATCAGCATGCAAAGCAGCGAGGTGTTCATCACACGGGCGCTGATGACATGCAGGTCTTCCTTCTTATAGTAGAGTACAAAGGCCAGAATTGCCAATACCACGATACCGATTACGAGGCTGCTCCAGCCATAGCCGTAGAACGGAATACCCAGCATGGCTACTGCAAGCAGATAGGCAATGTTCATGCGCTTGCGGCTTATCTGACGCTGTGTTTCCCAGATTGCCCAAAGCACTACGGCGATGAGGCAGAAAATATACACGATCAAACCTGTGTTGAATGAGAAACCCAGTGTGTTGACAAACAGTAATTCAAACCATCCGCCTACTTTTACGATACCCGGTACGATACCGTAGAGCACGGCAGCAACGAGAACCATAGAACCGATCAGTGCCAGCAGGGAACCTTTCAGGTTGGCTTGCGGATTGCGCTTGTAGTACCATACCAATACGAGGGCAGGCACGCACAACAGGTTCAACAAGTGCACACCGATAGAGATACCGGTCATGTAGGAGATGAGCACCAGCCAGCGGTCGCTGTGCGGCTCGTCGGCGTGTTCTTCCCATTTCAGAATGAGCCAGAACACCATGGCGGTGAACAATGAAGAGTAGGCATAAACCTCGCCTTCTACAGCACTGAACCAGAAGGTGTCGCTGAAAGTATAGGCCAGAGCACCTACCAGACCGCTACCCTGAATGGTGATGAGCTGCGAGAGCGACATCTCGTTCGGGTTGCTGCATACCAGTTTGCGGGTGAGATGTGTGATGCTCCAGAACAGGAACAGGATACATCCGGCACTGAACAGCGCCGACATGATGTTGACCATGCGGGCCACTTGTGTTGGATCACTGGCAAACTGGGTAAACAGGTTTGCGGTTAACATGAAGAACGGGTTGCCGGGAGGATGGCCCACCTCCAGCTTATAGGCCGAGGTGATGAACTCCGGACAGTCCCAAAAGCTTGCGGTCGGCTCAATCGTGCTGCAATACACGAAAGCGGCGATGGCAAACGTAATCCACCCCATGATGGTGTTTACTGTTTTGAACTGTTTCATTGTTTTCTATTTGATTTTATAAAAATATTTGCTTTGTTGGGCAAAAATACGAACTTTTTTGCGTTTCCTTTTCTATTTAGGTTACTTTAATTCGCAAGGCTTTTTATTTTAACGGTGCGCGTGTTGTTTCAGAACGCGGTGGGGCATGTCGCCGTGTCCCAGCAGGTCGATGGGGCAGCTGGTCTTGGCCTGAAGCCACTCTTCGGTGATTTCTTCCTGCGCATGATAGTCCAGAGTGTGGTTCACACAGGCTATGTTTTTCACATTCTGAACCACGGAACCTACATCATGACTGATGAGGATTATGGCACTGGTGTGGTTGATTTCGTCCAGCAGTTCGTAAAGCTGGGCTTCAAAGCGCTTGTCAATGTAGGTATTCGGTTCGTCGAGAATCACCACGTCGGGCTCGGAAATGATGGCCCGTCCCAACAGGGCGCGCTGGGCCTGTCCGCCGCTCAGACTTCCTATCGGGCGTTTCTCCATTCCGGTAAGTCCCATACGTTGAATCATCTCGGCTACCCGTTCCTTTTGTTCTGAGGTCACCCGGTGCCAGATGGAAGCTCCGTTTTCCAGTCCGGAGAGAATGACATCGAACACCGATATGGGGAATTTCTTGTCTATCTGGTTATATTGTGGCAGATATCCGATGCCGATGTGATGAACAGGCTGGTTGTTCCGATAATACTGAATCGTTCCGCTGTGAATGTCCTTCAGGCCGAGAATGGTCTTGACCAGAGTGGTCTTGCCGCCTCCGTTCGGACCGATAATTCCCAGAAAGTCTTTTTCATATACCGTGAGGGACACCTGCTCCAATACCGGTTTGGAATCGTAGCGCACCTCAACATCGGTCAGTTTAATGATTGGATTCTGTTTCATGGCTCAATGTTTTGGCTATCTGAATCAGTTCGCGGGTACATTCATAATCCAGCGGATTGATTTCAACAATTTGTGTCTGCGTTTCGCGGGCAATGACTTCGGCATTGCGGCGGTCGAATTCCTTTTGCAGGAATACCGTATGGGCATTCTTTTCGCGACAGGTGCGGATCAGCTGTTGCAAATGAGCCGGAGAGGGGGATTTGCCGTCTTCTTCGATGACCAGCTGCTCCAGTCCGTATTCACGGGCAAAATAGCTCAGTGTGGGATGATAGATCAGGAAACTTCTCTTCTCCTTGCCGGAAAGCAATTGGCGGATTTCACGGTCTGTGGCATCCAGACTGTCTTCCAACGCTTTCAGATTCCTGGCAAACACTTCGCGGTCTTCCGGATAAGTCTTGCTCAGTCCGGCAGCAATGTTGCGGGCCATGACTTTCAGGTTGGCCGGAGTAGTCCATACATGCGGGTCAACACCTTCGTGAGCATGGTCGCCATGCTGATGGGTGGAGGTGATGTATTTGATGCCCTCCGAAGCACATACGAATGAGGTTTGTGGCGCATTCTTTTCCATACGCTCAAGCCAGGTCTGCTCGAATCCGAGGTGCCCTACATAAAAATAGATCCTGTTGTTACTGAGGCGTACCAACTGCTGCGGGGCGGGTTCATAAGTTTCCGGACTGCTGCCGTTGGGAACAAATGTTTCGATGCGGTAGTCGTCTCCGGCAATTTTTTCCGTAAGGAAGGCCAGAGGGGCAATGGTTACCGTAATGGTTTTGCTTTCGTCTTTAGCCTTCCGGGTGCACGACAGCAGAGTGCCAGCAAGCAGGCAGACAACGAGCGAAACAAACAAAAGATCGTGACGTTTCATTTTGAGAGTTATATTAGTGATACAAAATAAACCAAAATGGCATAGCGGACGGCCTTGCCGATCAGAATGGAGATAAAACTGATATATACGTTGGCGCGCATATAGCCCATGGTTACGGCGATGACACTGCCTAGAATCGGCAGAAAGCATAAAACGCCCATCCAGGCACCTTTCTGCTCCATAAACCGTTGGGTCTTCTCAACCTTTTCTTTTTTTACATGGAGGTATTTCTCAATCCATTCCATCTTTCCCAAACTGCCGATCCAGTAGTTGAACATGCTTCCGGCGACATTTCCCACGGTTCCCCAAATAAACAGGGGCAGCGGTGCCAGTCCGGCCAGTTGCAGTCCGGCCATGACGGCCTCGGAACTGAAGGGAAAAACACTTCCGGCAATGAAGGCTGCGATGAACATGCCCCAGTAGCCGTAATCAATCAGAAGATCTGTGATAGTGTTAAAGAACTGATCCATAAACTAGAAAATGCAATGAATAGATAGATAAATATCGAAAGAATAAACAGTAGATTGGTAATCCGATAGGAGGTCAGTGCAAAGAAATGGGCAATGATCGGAGCCGAAGTCAGGGTGAGCAGAGCCATAAACAAGTCAAACTGTTTCGGTTGCACCAACAAAAACAGCAGGATGACCGCCTCAAACAAAATCAGGGTGTAGAACTGCATGCGGGTGCGTATCTTGTCGTTGTAGCTCGTTTTGAGAGCGTGTATGGTGCTGATCAGTCCTATGATCAGAATGAAAAGAAGTGCCGACAAGCGGGTGATGTCAAGCGACAGGTAGTCTGTCAGAGCAGGATGGGCAAAGTCTATGAATTTCTGTGCGTACATTCTGAGCGGAGCATAGTCCTGTGTATAAATAAGGTATGCACCATAGAACCAGAATGGGGTGAAGAGTCCCAGCAGACTGGCACAAAAACTTTTGAATGACAGGGAGCGCAGATAAACGGCCATGCTCCAATAAACAAAAGGTACAAGTCCTAAAAGGATGGGATGAATCAGGCTGGCTATTCCTAACGAGACAAAGGCATGGTAAATATTTGAGGAACTGTTGCTCTCCTGATAGGAGCGGAACAGAAAGAAATAGCATCCCAATACAAAGAAGGTCACAGCCATCGGGGCTATGGAATCGTGTAAAAAGGTGAAGCAACCCACACCAAACAAAAACGTGGAAGTGGTAAGACGGCTCCGGATACGAAGCAGAGCGTTGGAGTTGTTGAATTCCACCAGAAGATAAGAACAGACGGCGCAACAAAGCCAGCACAGGGCCTTGCTTTGAGACATGGGGCCGACAGCTGCCCAAAGTAGGGTAGCAACAAGAGCGGCGACAGGCAGTGTAAAACTGCTTGTCGCCACTTTATTTTGAAACCTGTTATTTCTCATTATAGGTCTTTTCCAATATCAGAACGGAAGTATTTCTTGTTAAACTGGATTTTCTGAGCCTGAGAGAAGGACTGCTGCAGGGCTTCTTCCTTATTGCTTCCGTAAGAACTTACGGCAATAACGCGTCCGCCGCTGGTTACAATCTGGCCGTCTTTAACGGCTGTTCCGGCATGGAACACGATACTGTTCTCCACCTCGTCGATACCGGTAATCGGGAATCCTTTCTCATAAGCCTCTGGATAACCGCCGGATACCAGCATCACACACACTGCGCTGCGCTCGTCAAATTCCAGAGTCTTTTCGTCCAGATTGCCTGCTGCTACGCCTTCGAACAACTCG
>ERZ791608.870-NODE-870-length-12228-cov-2.991949_pt1 | contig 12228 bp, 10 predicted proteins | sample MGYA00510276_ERZ791608 | MGnify/ENA primary metagenome ERZ791608 (study PRJEB30046, sample SAMN00791908) | human gut metagenome | study: EMG produced TPA metagenomics assembly of the A metagenome-wide association study of gut microbiota in type 2...
GCCCATCATGGCATCGGTGTATGCACGGAGCACGCTCTTGCGCTCATCGTCAACACTGACGAGATCGAGATATTTGCGGCTTTGCTCAAAATAGTATTTTATTCTGTCTTCAGCCAGGCGGTCGATGCCCAGTTCGTTATATATCGAAGTAACGGCCTTTATCTTCTCCTCCGGATTAAAGTCAGTGGCCGTAATCCATTTAACGAGTTCATTGCGGCGCGCCTCGTCGGCTCTGTTATATGCATTGATGAGCATATATGTCTTTTTGTTGCACAGGATATCGCCACCAATGGCCTTGCCGAAAACCTTCGGGTCGCCATAGACATCGAGATAATCGTCCTGCAGCTGGAAGGCCAGACCTATCTGCTCGCCAAACTTATACAGATTGTCTGCATCGCTCTCTGAAGCTCCGGCCAGCACGGCACCTATCTTCAGGGCGCATGCCAGCAGCACGCTCGTCTTGAGGCGTATCATCTCTATATACTCTTCCTCAGTAACATCGGTGCGTTTCTCGAAGTCCATGTCATACTGCTGTCCCTCGCCTACCTGCAGAGCCGTCTCTATAAAAGTGTCGAGCACGGGCTTCACCTTGTCGGGTGCGCTCTGCGCCATGCGCTTGAACGCCAGCACATACATGCTGTCGCCTGACAGCACGGCCGTATTGGCGTTCCATTTTACGTGTACGGTCTGGTGGCCGCGCCTCATGGCAGCGTTGTCCATAAGGTCGTCGTGCAGCAGCGTGTAGTTATGATAAATCTCAAGGCCGCAGGCCTGAGACAATATGCTCTCGGGGTCATCCTTATATAAATTGTAGGCCATCAGCACCAGCGACGGGCGTATGCGCTTGCCGCCCATCGACAGCACATACTTAATGGGGTCATAAAGGCTCTGCGGCTTACGTTCGTAAGGCATGTTGTCAAGATACGAGTTAATCTTTTGTAGTATTTCGTTTGCCGTTAACATAGTGATAAAGGTTTTTAAGATTGCAGAATAATTATTACAACTTAAACACGACGGGAATGCAGAAGTACGTGCGGCATGGCTTACCGTGGTCCTCGCCCGGTTTCCATTTCGGCATTATGCGTATCACGCGCAACGCTTCGCGGTCGAGCTCGGGGCTGACCGACTTAACCACCTTCGGACTGCTTATCGTTCCGTCTTTATTTATTATGAACGACACAAGGACCTTGCCCTGTATCTTCTGTTGCTGTGCAATGACAGGATATGAGAGATTCTTGGTGAGCCACTTCATAAACTCCACCATGCCACCGGGAAACTCCGGCAGGCGCTCTATAACCTGAAAGTTGAGAGGATTGTCGTCTTCGTCAACAGCCACAGGCGACAGTGCCGCTGTCTGGCTCTCTGCAGCCTCGCTGCTTCCGGCTGCTCCGGCCTGCGCGTCATTATCGGTGTCTGTGCCGTCCTGCTGTTCCACCACGTCGGCAACCTGCTCGTCCACTACCTTCATTTTCTCGGGCACGGCAGCCTTGGGAGCAACCTGAGGGGCGGCAATCATGTTCTTCTGCTGCAGCACAGGCATCATCTCAATGTCTTGCGAAACATCGTCAAGAATATCGTCAGCTACGTCAGTCGACGGGCTTGACGTGGTAAATTCAAGGCAAACCAGAAACAGCGACAGCACTACTATCAGACCTAACAAGAAGCCTGATGTGCGCTGATGTTCCAAGTCGGCCTTATATGATTTCTTAAGTTCCACCTGACCAATGATGATTAATACCTTAGGGCCTGCACATACTAATCTGACTTTTTTGGCGTTATTATCAAGAACAAATGTGCATGACACCTTATTTTCACTCTACAAAAGTAACGTAGATATTTGAAAAAAGGTGTATCTTTGCCGTAAAAATAACAGAAATCGATGAAAAAAACCGTTTTTTTGTTTTTGCTGACGCTTTTTGCCGTTACTGCCGGCGCGCAGGACAGCCAGACCGGATACAACTTTCTGCGTATTCCGGTAAGTGCCCACGCTGCAGCTCTCGGCGGCGAAAACATCACCATAATAGAAGACGACCCTTCGCTGATGTTCAGCAACCCTGCACTGCTTGCATCGGTGAGCGACAAAAGCATTAACCTCAACTTCATGACCTACATGGCGGGTGCAACCACAGCCGGTGCATCGTTCAACCGCATCATAAAGGACAAGGCCTCCGTGGCCGTCATGGCTCAGTATATGGACTACGGAAAGATGAAGGAGACTGACGAGAACAACGTCATAAAAGGCGAGTTTTCGGCCAAGGACATAGCCATAAGCGGAGTGTTCAGCTATATACTGACCGACAAACTGGTGGGCGGCATAACGGCTAAATTCATAAATTCTTACATCGGCGACTACAGCTCGCTGGCCGTGGGCATAGACCTCGGACTCAACTATTATGACCCTGACCGCGAATGGTCGGTGTCGCTCGTGGCAAAGAACCTGGGCGGACAGATAAAGGCCTATGACGAGGAGTACGAGAAAATGCCGTTCGACCTGCAGGCAGGAGTTAGCAAAAGGTTTGCGTCGCTGCCGTTCAGGCTGTCGGCAACGCTGGTTGGACTTACCGACTGGGACTATGGACTGATAAATCACCTCGTGATTGGCGCCGACATCATCCTGTCGCAGCAGATATACCTGGCTGCCGGATATAACTTCAGGCGTGCCGACGAGATGACGATAGGCAGCGGCACCGACGACGAGAGCAGCCACGGAGCGGGATGGTCGTTCGGAGCGGGCCTGCAGCTCGAGCGCTTCAAGCTGCAGCTGGGCTACGGCAAATATCACGTGTCGTCAAACTCGCTGCTCGTAAACGTCAGCTATTCGCTGTAAAGGGCCGCACAGAGACTGCATGCGGCAGACATCAATAAAAGAAAAAATATCAAGAACAAAATAACAAGACATGAAGAAAATAACAATAGCCATCGACGGTTATTCGTCATGCGGCAAAAGCACTATGGCCAAAGACCTGGCACGTGAGGTGGGATATATCTATGTCGACACGGGCGCAATGTACCGCTCTGTCACGCTCTATGCCATGCGCAACGGCCTGTTTAACGCCGACGGAAGCATCAACACCTGCGAACTCGAACAGAAGATGGGTGAGATAAACATTTCGTTCAGGCTGAACAGCGAGACCGGCCGGCCGGACACTTACCTCAACGGCGAACTTGTTGAGAAAGACATACGCACAATGGAGGTGTCTGCCCGCGTAAGCCCTATAGCCGCACTGCCGTTTGTAAGAAAGGCCCTCGTTGCCCGGCAGCAGGCCATGGGCAAGGAGAAAGGCATAATAATGGACGGAAGAGACATAGGCACCGTGGTATTCCCCGACGCCGAACTCAAGATATTCGTAACGGCATCGGCCGAAGTGAGGGCGCAGAGACGCTACGACGAACTGAAGGCCAAAGGCATGCCGGCCGACTTTGACGACATACTGAAGAACGTGAAGGAGCGCGACTATATCGACTCTCACCGCGAGGTGTCGCCGCTGCGCAAGGCCGACGACGCCATAGAGCTGGACAACAGCAACATGACCATAGCCGAACAGAAGGCATGGCTGATGCAGAAGTTTAACGAGGCAACAGCCTGACAAATAACTACAGCAAGGGGACATGAAGCAACTGAAAGAGCGCATAATGCGCGACGGAAAATGTTTTGAGGGCGGCATCCTGAAGGTTGACAGCTTTATCAACCATCAGATGGACCCTATCCTGATGAAGTCTATAGCAGTGGAGTTTGTCAGAAGGTTTGCCTCTACCGACATCAACAAGATTATAACCATTGAAGCCAGCGGCATAGCTCCGGCCATAATGACGGGCTATCTGCTTGAGCTGCCGGTGGTGTTTGCCAAGAAGAAAAAGCCGGTAACGATGGAAAACATGCTCACCACGACGGTCTACTCGTTCACAAAGAACCGCAACTATGACATCTGCGTGAGTAAGGACTTTCTGCGCAAAGGCGACCACGTATTGTTCATTGACGACTTTCTGGCCAACGGTAATGCTGCCAAAGGCATAATAGACCTCGTAAACCAAGCCGGAGCCACGCTTGCAGGCATGGGTTTCATCATAGAAAAGGCCTTTCAGCACGGCGGCGAATATCTGCGCAACGCCGGTGTGAGAGTTGAGTCGCTGGCAATAATTGACAGCCTTGACAACTGCGAGATAAAGATAAGATAACACCAAAAAAGAAATATACATAGAAGCATCATGGCGGCGGTTCACAGTTGTGCCGCCGCCATAATTATTCCATTTGTCCCATTACTACAATCACTCCCACTACTCCCATAATCCCCATCCCCCAACAATGCCACTCACCCCTCGAACTGCCCACGAGCTGCACACCGTGGAACTGATGATACGCCTGTATTGCCGCCATAAGGAGGGCAACAGGGAGCTGTGTCCTCAATGCCGTGAACTGCTTGAATATGCCTCGTCGCGCCTTGCCCGTTGTCCGTTTCAGGACAACAAGCCGACATGCCGCCTGTGCAAGGTGCACTGCTACAAGCCCGAAAAACGCGAGCAGATACGCCAAGTGATGCGCTATGCCGGTCCGCGCATGCTCTTATATTATCCGGCAGACGCCATAAAGCACATGGCAAGGGAGATTGCACTGAAGATGAAGCGTAAGGGCAAGTAACTTATACCTAAATATAATATGCCACATATTGCGGTGCAAAAGGGCATCTTTTACAATGCAATATGTGGCCTTTTACAGCATAAAAGGATACCTTTTGCAAAAGGATATTGCGAAAGATCAAACTAAAAATAATTTTATCAGAAACTCATCACTCGTCACATCAGGTTTTAACTTTCTGAAAGACAACACGTTAGAGTGTGACGAGTTGTATTTTAAACTCATCACACGGCTGTAAATTCACGTAAAATTTGTGTTTGTAACATATATGCGAGCAGATTTACCTACGGATAGCTCCATCTTCACAATGTATGCACATTATTTCATGATAGCAGATGCTGCTCCATATTGCTCGCCCACCTCATTTCCACGGTTTACCTTCTTGCCATATCCAAACGTATATGTAACAGACAGGTTTAGACGCCGGTGAAAATTGTTGCCATTAACGAACTGCGTCTCTGAATAAAGAGGATTCATCAGTTTGCTGGTTGAGCACAACCAGTCGTTGCGAAACATATTCATCGCACTGACGCGTATATTCCAACCCGAACGGCTCCATCCGGCAAGCATTTGATAAAAATCACGGTCTTCGTATATCACGCCCCGGTTTCCCTGCACAGTGAGGTTCTTTGTCTGATAAGATGCCTGAAAATAGAAGTTGCCAAGATAATATGTTGCAGAGGCACTGCAATAAAACGGCGAACGCCTGATGTCGAATAGTCCTGACATGCGATATAACGACACAGAAGGAGAGGCTACCAACTGAAGATTGCCGTTAAGCAGTTTATAATTAAACGACATGCCTATCTGTGTACGGTTATAGTCGCAATCTGTCTCAAAGGTTCTCAGCAGGGCCGTGCCGCCGTTATATGGCTTATAAACAGGTACATAAAGATTGAACTCGCCGAAATACTGCACAAACGCCGAAGCCGAAAAAGCATTGACCGGCATCCAGTTGTACGAGAGATTGAATGTAACCTGCCTAGAAAGTCCGAGATTGGGATTTCCGGTATAATACATCAGCTCGTTTTGCTGAAGCACATTAGGTGTCTTTTCGCTTGCGCCCGGATAGTTTGCGCCGAAATGAAAATATGTGCGGAACGAGTGTTTACGCGAGGGAGAGAAGCCTACTGACAGATTGATCAACGGATAAATTTCAGCAACAGAAAGGTCGTTTATTTTATTCCTTTCCCACTGAAAGGCTGCGTCGGCACTTATATTCCACACCTTATTCAGAAACTTATAGCCGAGGGCGGCACCTGAATAGGTATCAGAAAAATCATTGTCATAAGGAGATGTGCCGAAATAGCTTACCTGATTGGACGTGGAGCCAAACCAGGCGCGGAAGAAAGCCGTATGGCTGTCGGTAAATTTCTTGAAAAGCGTTGCACTGCCGCGAAACTGCCATACGTCTTCTTTTGAATTGTTCGCTATGGCCTCACTGCCCGGCAACGATGCCTGATAGTTGTATGAATAATTGGTATGGCCGTAATTTATGCCGGGAGACACGCTGACATGAAAGCTGTGTGGCAGGATAAAATAATAATTTCCCGACCATACGAAATAACGGCTCACGTAGGGTTCGTTCTTCAAATAAGAATAGTCGGCATTATTTTGAGGAACAAACGACAATGTTCCGCCGGTCCGGGCCATCGCCGACTGGTCAAAATTAAAGCCTATGGTGTTGGCTATCTGCATTTTGTCGGTATCGTAAACAGCACGGAAAGAAACAGGATACTGGTTATACTTGAAACGTGAATAGTCCAACGCCTCGTTTCTTGTTGTCTGAAAAGCCTGACCATTTTCATCTTCAATACTGTAAATACCCTCAACAGAATTGCCGTAATGATTAATGTCGTGGTTGGAGGTACCGGCATATAAATCGTATGTCATGCGTTTATACACAAACTTTGAATATACCGAAGCCCGGTTTGAAAGTCTGCCGGTAAGGAAATTTTCATTCAGAGTGGCCTTGGTATAACCTCCGTATTCATATTTCTGCACTATGAAATTAACGACATGCTCACTTCCCTGAAAACGCGGATCTGCGGGAAAGTCAAGATATTCAACTCTGCGTACATCTGAAGTCAAGATGCCTTCCATCTCTTCGGCCGACGCAGGAATATAGTTGATATATATAGCCACACTCTGCCCGCTTGTGGTAGTTACGGCATTGTCCATCAGATTAATGTTGATCTGAGGCAGTGCGAGCTGTTGTAGAAGGTCTATCGCATTTTGCGCTGACTGCCTCTGCTTCATCGTCGGAATGTATGTTGACGACATGGCATTGGTGTGCTGCATCTTGGCCTTGACCACCACTTCGTCAATTTCTTTTGTGCGTATGCTGTCTGAAGTTTGAGCCGTCATTTTTACAGGAAAAACATATGCAAGGCACAATGTCAGAAACATTCCCGGCAAATATGCAATATTGTTCTTTACAAGACTCCTCATACCAATATACAATCTTTTAATTTTATTTCAATTTAGACTCATCAACTGGTATGAAAACAGAGTGTGATGAGTTTGGAAAGCAACTCATCACACTGTAACACCCTGACATTCAATGTATTAAAACAGAATGTGACGAGTGATGAGTTTTTTACAAAAATATTTTTGTTCAGCCGCAATTATGATAAACAGAATGGCGGACTTGGGCGTTTACATTGATAAATGCATGCACCTAAATGCCATTCTTTATCCTGTCGCGGCACCTCTCCATTAGCCATTTGGGCGTACTCGTGGCTCCGCAAATGCCTATCGTGTCGATGCCTTCTATCCATTCGCGCTTAATCTCGTCGGGGCCTTCAATAAGATAACTGTTGGGATTGACGCTCCTGCACTCGTTGAAGAGCACCTTGCCGTTGCTGCTCTTGCGGCCGCAGACAAAGAGAATGAGGTCGTGGCGCTTGGCAAACGAACTGATGTTTGGCATGCGGTTGGCCACCTGACGGCATATCGTGTCGAAGCTCCTGAACGTGGCTTCAGGCGAGATGTGCTCCTGGATATAGTCGATTATGCGGTGAAACTCGTCGAGCGACTTCGTTGTCTGCGAATATAGATATATGTCGCGCTTGAAGTCGAGCGCCTTGGCATCGTCTATTCCGGCTATGACGATGGCCTTGCTGTTGGTCTGTCCTACAAGTCCGAGCACTTCGGCGTGGCCCGGCTTGCCGAATATTACGATCTGCGCATCCGGATTAGAGTCGTATTCGCGCTTGATGCGCCGCTGCAGCTGCAGCACCACGGGGCATGTGGCGTCTATTATCTCTATGTTGTTGCGGCGCGCTATCTCGTAAGTCTCGGGCGGTTCGCCGTGGGCACGCAGCAGCACCTTCACGTCGTGAAGAGCCTTCAGCTCGTCGTGGTTAATAGTTATAAGTCCCATGCTGCGCAGGCGTTCACACTCCATTCCGTTGTGCACAATGTCGCCCAGGCAGTATAATGTCTTTCCGGCCGCAAGCTCTTCTTCGGCCTTTCTTATGGCAGTGGTAACCCCGAAGCAGAATCCGCTGCCGTCATCGATTTCTATCTGTACCATCTTCTTGATGTTTCTTATAAAACAATCCCAAACCGTCATTAGACCGCACATAGTATTATCTGTCTTGTGCATTCATGCTTTCAGCCTGTCTTTTTGTTTCTATCGGCAGATTTCCGTTAAATTTTTCTTGAATAGTCAGCTATACCAGCAAAAAAATTAACGTAGATCAGCTCAATATAAAGCAAAAATCAGAGCCTAATCATAATAACGATTTGGGATAATTCATGACCGGACTGAGCCGGTCATGAATAAAAACAAACAGGCATTCTGACCGTAATAATATATTCCTATAGCTCTATATTTGCCTGTCCCGGCATAAGCCTTACTGTCTTTCTGTGCCGAAATATGTGTCGAGCAGCTCTTTTGCTGCCACGAAGCTCGTCTTTGTTCCGGCCAGCACCGAGTCTTCTGACGCCTTCAGTTTCTGCTGTATGAGCGGATTGTTATAGAAGCTGCCGCGCAGATGCTCATTTATGGTTTCATACATCCAATATTTGCTCTGCTCGTTACGGCGGTAATTGAAGTAGCCGTTGTGCTTAACAAAGTCGACATACTGATAAACCATGTCCCACACTTCCTTTACGCCTGTGCCGTAGAAGCCGCTGTAGCAGAGCACCTTGGGCTGCCAGCCGCTGTCTGACGGCGGGAAGAAATGCAGGGCGTTGCGGAAGTTGGTGGCGGCAATGTGGCACTTGTCCACGTTGTTACCGTCGCACTTGTTGATAACTATGCCGTCGGCTATCTCCATGATGCCTCGCTTTATGCCCTGAAGCTCGTCGCCCGTGCCGGCCAGCTGAATGAGCAGGAAGAAGTCAACCATAGAGTGACATGCCGTCTCGCTCTGCCCTACGCCCACCGTCTCGACAAATATCTTGTCGTATCCGGCTGCCTCACACAGTATGATAGTCTCGCGGGTCTTGCGCGCCACGCCTCCCAGCGAGCCTGCCGTAGGACTGGGACGTATGAAGGCTTCTTCACGCAAAGAGAGTTTTTCCATACGGGTCTTGTCGCCAAGAATACTTCCCTTGGAGCGTTCAGAACTGGGGTCGATGGCCAGGACGGCCAGCTTGCCGCCAAAACGGTCGAGCACATGCACGCCAAACTGGTCGATAGAGGTACTCTTTCCGGCACCCGGCACACCGCTGATGCCTATGCGCAGCGACTTGCCACTGTAGGGCAGGCACTTCTCGATAACCTCCTGAGCCTTCTGCTGGTGGTCGGGATTAACACTCTCTATCAGCGTAACGGCCTGGCTTAGCACCGTAACGTTGCCTTTAAGGATGCCTTCCACCATCTCGCCCACTGTATACTCACGGCGCCTGTAGCGTGCGCGGTTAAGATATGGATTCACTGTTGAAGGCTGCTCTACTCCGGAATTAACCGTAAGCCCCTTATACTCACTGCTGTTTTCTGGATGTTCCATAACAATATTATTTCACTTTTACATGTATAACAACCTTTGGTTTTGCCGGGTCGTTGGTTATCATCAGCACACGCGGCTTGCTCCTTGCGCTCTTCAGCTGCTTCTTGTAAGCCGTGATCTTCAGTTTTGCCGATTCACCCGGACGCAGCTTCGACTTGTTCAGCTTCACCTTCAGACCTGTTGTGAACATCTGCATTGAACGTATGTCGAGCCTGCTCTTTCCGTTATTTTCAATGATTATCGTTCCGCTCTTGTCGTCCTTGTCGCCGAACGTGCCGAGGTCGAGAGTCTCTGACGACAGCTTTATCACCGGTGCATTGTGCTTCTGTGTCTCCGACATGTTTCTGAATCCGGGGAGCAGAACGGCCGAAACCGATATTTCCTTGTCGGCGCTGACCTTGTCTCCGGGATACATTCCGAGATATACCGACGACTGCGTAAGTCCGTAATCACGCAGCTTCAGCGAGTTGAGGGTTATCGTTGCCACGCCGGTGTGTCCAGGAGCAATGGTTGTAGGCGACACTGACGCCGTAAGGTAATCAGGCAGGTGCATCACAACCGGACTGACGCTCTCAGAGCCGCTGTTGATGATGTGTATCTTCTGTATAGGCATGTCGCCCACGTTGACATCATCAAACTCGATGTTGTTGTTGTCTGTCCTCACGCTGCCGATAGTGTAGTCATATTTTCCGGTGAAGTCGATAAGCTTGTCAACCACCACTCCCTTCATCTTCAGATAGAAGGGCTTGTCGGAAGCATTGCTGTAAACGGCCACTTCCTTTTCAAAATGTCCGAGCTGACGTGCATCATAAGTAACCTCAACCGTAAAGTTGTCGCCCTTCATGATGCTGCCGCGCGGATAGCTCGCAATGGCACATCCGCAACTCGTCCTAACTGTGTCGATTATCAGTTCGTTGCCCTTGTTGCGCAACTCAAACTTCGCCGTTACGGGCTGTTCATAAAGAACGCTTCCGCAGTCGATAACCTCGTGCTTGGCAGATATGCGCTGTGCCGCCATGTCGAAGGCAAAGGCGGCAACCAGGGCTGTCAGTATTATTTTTCTTTTCATAATTCAATTCTCTTTCAATCATTCAATAACAATAACCTTAGACACTGCGCGTCCTGAATATTCAGGCGAGTAAGCACACTGCACGGTGCATGTACCTGTCTCGTAAGTGCCTTCACGGTCAACATAATATTCTGTCTCTATAACGTGCGTTCCCTTGCTGAAACGGTCGAAATAATAGTTCGTAACGTTGTCTTTCGGCGTGCAGTAATATCCGCCGGCGTATCCGCTGAGCTGTCTGAGCGGCTCCATGCAGGCGGCACGTTTGTCGCTCACCTGAACAAAGTCGTAATCGCGGTCGGCTACTATGGTTATGCGCACCTTGATGCGTGAGCCTACTTTCAGACTTGCGGGCGTAGTGCCGTCGACAGAAAGTATTTCTCTTGTAACCTTGAAGCCAGATGAAGCGGCATCTATATCAGAAACTTTGCATACTGACTGAGCATAAACGGCGCCCCATGATGTGCCTTCTGATGTCTTGCTTACGGTCAGCTTGCCGGGGTTGGCAACGCTTGTTGCCGACTTGACGTAACCCAGACCTGCGGTGGCAGGCGACATGTCGAGTTTCTTGCCGTCGAGCGTTATCTCTGCCTTCTCGCCCTTGTTCAGCACCGACATGTTGTCGCTTAAGAATGCATAAACGGCATTTGCGCTGTTGACCGGTGTGTTCCAGCCCTGCACTCTCTTCTGCTGCAGCAGCCATTGTCTCATCTCGTCGATTTCTGCCGAATAGCCACTGGCGTCAACAAGCTTCATTGCCTCTATTGCTGCAACCTGTGTAGGTATGCGGTAATCAAACCAGTTGTAGCCTGCGCGCGGCGAGTCGTAGTAGCGGCCCATAGTCTCTGTCTTAACCGAATATTCCTCAAGACTCTTCAGGTATTCACCTGCGAGCTTGCTCTCGCCGTTCTTTGACAATACAACAGCCATGAGGGCCTTGCCGTAAAGGTTAAGTGAAGTGTTCTTTGTCTTAAGATATCCGAGCAGATAATCTGCCGCAGAACGTTCTGCCGACGTAAGTTGTCTGTCGCCAAGGGCACAGATATACAGATACTGCAGTGCCGAGTAGTCGCGTATTCCGTATGCGTTGCCTTTCTTTTCGGCCTCCTTTATCTTCTCAACTTCATCCACAACGACGCGTCCAAGATAAGTCATTGCCTTGTCGAGCATGCCTTTTGTCTCGTTCTGAACGCCTATCATTGTGTTCAGACGGGTAAGCAGCTCAGCAATGCTTGCCGTCAGCGACGGCGAGCCGTAAGGCATTCCCTGCCACCACGACCAAGAGCCGTCGGCCTGATTCTGCAGCTTTTGCAGTTTGCCGAGCATCAAACTAATGTTGTTGTTGAGCGAAGAGCTGTCGAAATAGTTGGCAAGGAGACGTTTCTGCTCAGCCTCATTGTCGGCATCTGCCACCCAAGGTGTCTCGTTGAGCACGATGTCCTTAAGTTCCTGATTCTTCTCCAGACTGCTCAACAGACTTGTCTGTTCTGCCTCACGCTTCCACTGTTCGAACGTTGTCTTAGCCTGCGGAGCTTTCTTCAGGATGTAGTTGCTTATGCTGTTGGCAT